>Ga0209061_1000321_pt1 | contig 138429 bp, 142 predicted proteins | sample Coa_R1_10_FD_187157 | JGI IMG/M metagenome (GOLD analysis project Ga0209061, IMG submission 187157) | Surface soil microbial communities from Centralia Pennsylvania, which are recovering from an underground coalmine fire - Coalmine... | ecosystem: Environmental > Terrestrial > Soil >... | reverse complement strand
ATACATCGGGCCCGCAGCGACCGCCGCTTCCCTTCTCGTCGACCTCGTCGAGGGGGCCGCAGACGGCATTGCACGACCGGCGCGGGTCAGACCCCCGTGAGCTGCGCGGCAGCGAGGGCCGCTTGCTCGTAGACGCGGTCGCGGCCGAAGCGCTCGAGCTCGGCGCTCAGGAGGTCGCTCGGCGACGCCACCCCGGCGCCCTGCGGCGCGAGCTCGTCGCCCTCGACGCGAACGCCGAGCTCCCGGCTGGACGCCGCCGGTGGCAGCACGCGCTCGAGCCTGGCGCAGAGCCAGCCGCGGAGCAGGGCCGCCTCGGCACGCGGTCCCCTGATCTCGATCTCCTGGTCGCGGATCCCCGGCCAGCGGCCCGCGAGCTCGAGCCGCCAGGGAAGGAGGCGCGCCCAGGCGATGTCGGACACCGCCGCCTGCCCGAAGGCCTCCGCGAGCTCGCGGTAGCGGAGCTCGCGCCACTCGGAGGAGTCGACGACCACACGATCGGCGACCTCGACGAGCTGCACCCACTGCGGCCCGTCGAACACGGGCTCCCCGCGCCAGCGAAGGAACACCGGCAGGTCGGAGATGAGCAGCGGCAGCACGATCGAGGCGGGAGCCCGCGCACGCTCCCCGTGCAGGTGCAGCTCGATCAGCTCGCCGCAGACCGAGCGGTCGCCGGCCGGAAACCACCGCACGGCGATCTCGGCGTCGATGCGGCTCTGCCCGCTCTCCGGGTGCGGCACGAGGATGATCGTCCGCGACGGGTGGCGCTCGGCCATCCCCTCGAGGGTGCGCTCGGCCGCGTCGAGCCACTCCGGCGGCACCCAGGCGACATGGGTCATGACGCTCGTCCGTTGCTGCGAGCCGCGACCCTCGGCGGCCGAGAGGCCGCGAAGCCGGGCGAGCTCCGCCTCGACCTGACCGAGCCGGACGTCGCGTCCGTCCCAGCCCTCGACGGTTAGTGGCGCCGCCACGACCTGCCGTCCCGGTGCAGGAGCTCGTCGGCCGAGGGCGGCCCCCACGTCCCGGCCGCGTAGTTCGGGAAGGCCGGGCGGTCCCTCTTCCACGCGGCGGTGATCGCGTCGACGAGCGACCACTGCTCCTCGATCTCGTCCGCGCGCGTAAAGAGGGTCGCATCGCCGAGCATGGCGTCGAGCACGAGCCGCTCGTACGCCTCCGGCAAGGCCTCGCGAAACGCGGATCCGTAGAGGAAGTCCATGTGCACCGTGCGGATCGTCATGCCCTGACCCGGCACCTTCGCGCCGATCGCAAGCGACATCCCTTCGTTCGGCTGCACGTGGATCAGCAACACGTTCGGCCGCAGACCTTCGGCCGCCGTCTCCTCGAACGGCGGGTGCGGCGCGCGCTTGAACTGGATCGCGATCGTCGTCTCCCGGCGCGGCAGGCGCTTCCCCGTCCGGACGTAGAAGGGCGTGTCGGCCCAGCGCCAGTTGTCGACGTGCAGCTTCGCCGCGACGAACGTCTCGGTCGTCGAGTCGGGCGCGACGCCCTCCTCCTCGCGGTAGCCCGGCACCTCCTCCCCCTCGATGAACCCGCGCCCGTACTGGCCCCGCACGACCGACCTGGGCCCCGGCGTGTGCAGCGAGCGCAAGACCTTGACCTTCTCGTTGCGAACGGCATCGGCGGTGAAGTCGATCGGCGGCTCCATCGCGGTGATCGCGACGAGCTGGAGCAGGTGGTTCTGGAAGATGTCGCGGATCGCCCCCGCCTGCTCGTAGAACGCCGCCCGGCCCTCGATCCCGAGCGACTCGGCGACCGTGATCTGGACGTGGTCGATGAACTGACGGTTCCAGATCGGCTCGAAGATGCCGTTCGCGAAACGCAGCGCGAGCATGTTCTGGACCGTCTCCTTGCCGAGGTAGTGGTCGATGCGGAAGACCTCGCTCTCGGCGAAGCGCTCGGCGAGGAGCTCGTTCAGCCGCCGGGCCGACTCGAGGTCGTGCCCGAAGGGCTTCTCGACGACGAGACGCACCCATCCCTCGCGCGAGCGCCGCTCGGCGACCTCGCGGACGAGCGGCTCGAACGCGCTCGGCGGTACGGCGAAGTAGTACAGCCGGTTGCCGGCGGTCCCGCGCTCCTCGTCCAGCTGCCGCAGGATCGCGCTAAGGCGGCTCTCGGCGCCCGCGTCCGGCGCCTCGAGCGTGCAGTAGCGCATCCCGGCGGCGAGCTCCTCCCAGACCTCGCGGTCGAACGGATCGCGCGCATGGTCGCGAACGGCCTCCTCCATCCGCGCGCGGAAGGCCTCGTCGCTCTCGCGGGTGCGGGCGGCCCCGACGACCGCGAACCGGTCGGGCAGCAGCCGCCGGACGGCCAGCGCGTACAGGGCGGGCATCAGCTTGCGCTGCGTCAGGTCGCCGGAGGCGCCGTAGATCACGACCGCGCAGGGCTCCGGGCGGCGCCTGACCTGGAGGCCCTCGAGGAGCGGGTTCTGCGTCGTCGCGGCGATCACGCCGGCGCGTCGTGGACGCGGTGGCCGCCGAACTGCTTCCGCAGCGCCGCATTCACCTTCGCCGCGAACGACTCCTCCTGTCGCGAGGCGAGGCGCGCGAAGAGCGCCGCCGTGATCACCGGCACCGGCACGTCCTCCGCGATCGCCTCGGCGATCGTCCACCGCCCCTCGCCGGAGTCCTCGACGTACCCTGCGATCCGTGCGAGCTCCGGTCCCTCCTGCTCGAACGCCGCGTGCAGGAGCTCGAGCAGCCACGACCGGACGACCGAGCCGTACCGCCAGATGCCCGCGATCTGCTCGAGGTCGAGCTCGAACTCGGAGCGCTTCAGCACCTCGAATCCCTCCGCGTAGGCCTGCATGAGCCCGTACTCGATCCCGTTGTGCACCATCTTCACGAAGTGCCCCGCACCCGGTCCGCCAACGTGCGCGTACCCACCGGTGGGCGCGAGGTCGCGGAGCAGCGGCTCGAGCCGACGCACCGGCTCCTCCTCGCCGCCGGCCATCAGGCAGTAGCCGAGCTCGAGCCCCCAGATCCCTCCGGAGACGCCGACGTCGACGAAGTGCACGCCGCGCTCGCGTGCCTGCGCGTGGCGGCGCTGCGAGTCCCGGAAGTTCGAGTTGCCCCCGTCGACGACGACGTCGTCCGCGGAGGCGAGCGCGAGCACCGTCTGGAACGTCTCCTCGGTGATACGCCCGGAGGGCACCATCAACCAGAACGCTCGCGGCGCGAGGAGCTGGTCGCGCAGCTCGGAGAGCGTCGCGGCCGTCGACTCGACGTTCGGGTCGTACGTCCTCACCTCGTGCCCGTGGGCGGCGAGCCGCTTCGCCATGTTGCCGCCCATCCGGCCGAGGCCGATGATCCCGAGCTGCACGGCTAGATGGTGCCGACGTGGACGCGGGCGACGCGGCGGCCACGCTCGCGCAACGCCTCGAAGTCGCCGGCGGCCTGCGCTCGGATCAGCCGCGCGAACCCGAACGGCCGCTCGGGAATCTTCAGCTCGTCGCCGTAGTCGTCGACCACCTGCAGGGCGAGCACGGTGTTCGGACCGCCCTTGTGGAGCTGGCCGGTCGAGTGCAGGTAGCGCGGCCCGTACCCGTGCGTGACGACGCAGCCGGTCTCCCGCCGAAGGCGCTGGACGAGGTCGGCGAGCAACCGGTCGTTCGCGGCGGTCGGCTCGACGAACGCCTGCACCGCGACGTAGTCGCCCGCCCGAGCCTCGGCGCAGAGCTCCTCGAGCGACCCGCTGGGCTCCACCTGCGGCTCCTCGCCGGAGGCGAGGAGCCGCTCCGTCCGGTCCTTCGCCGACTGGACGTCCGGCTGGTCGAACGGGTTGACGCCGAGGATCGAGCCCGCGACCGCCGTCGCGAACTCCCAGCGGAAGAACTCCTGCCCGAGCTCGTACGGATCGGGGAGCCGCACCTCGTGGGCCTGCCTGTCGTCGCCGGCGGCCGACTCGCCGGGCGCCGGAACGAGCCCCTTGCCGTCCTTCCCGGTCGACTCGGCGAGGAGCTGCTCGACCCACAGGCCGAATCCGTGCGGATCCGGGAAGCAGACCTTGTCGCGCCCCTCGCGCCAGCCCGTGCCGAGGGCGAGGCCGAGCTCGAGCCCGGGGTTCCCCTCGTCGAGCCGGCAGGCCTCCGCCATCTCGAGCGCGCGCTCGAGCAGCCGCTCGAGGTCGACCCCGAGCAGCGCGGCGGGGACGAGCCCGAACGGGGACAGCGCCGAGTAGCGGCCGCCGACCGCCGGCTCGCCCGGGAAGATCGCCCGGAACCCGCGCCTGCGGGCGAGCTCCTCCAGGGGAGAGCCGGGATCGGTGATCGCGACCCACTGCTCGCCGTGCGGCGCGCGCTTCCAGAAGAAGTCCACGTGCGAGCGGGTCTCGAGGGTCGTCCCCGACTTCGACGCGGCGACGAACAGCGTCCGCCCGAGGTCGAGGCGATCGAGAAGCGCGCGGATTGCGCGCGGGTGCGTGGTGTCGAGCACGTGCAGCCGCTCGCCGCCGAAGGCGCGGCGGAGCACCTCGGGCGCAAGCGACGACCCGCCCATCCCGAGCAGCACCACCTCGTCGAACCGCCCGTGGACGTCGTCGGCCAGGGTGAGGAAGAGGTCCAGGTCCTCGCGGCTCCGCGCCGGCTCGTCGAGCCAGCCGAGCCAGCGCGCCTCGTCTTTCGCCGTCCAGACCGTCGGGTCGCGAGACCAGATCCGCTCGACGAGCTCGCGACGGTCCGTGGTCACGTCGCTCGCGCCGCGGCGACGGCGCCGCGCTTCGCCCGGATACCCTCGAGCAGCGCGTCGAACGAGTCCGCGAACCGGCGCACGCCCTCGTCCTCGAGCACCTCGACGACGTCCTCGTAGTCGATCCCGGCCTCGGCGAGCTCGCCGAGCAGCCGCTGCGCCTCCTCGACCCCTTCGAGCGCGGTCGGCCCGCGAACCTCGCCGTGATCCTGGAAGGCCTCGATCGTCTCGAGCGGCATCGTGTTGACGAGGTCCGGCGCCACCAGCTCCTCGACGTAGAGGACGTCGCGGTACGCCGGATTCTTCGTCGAGGTCGACGCCCACAGGCACCACTGCTTGGACGCGCCCTTGCTCTCGAGGAACCGCCACCGCGGCCCGGCGAACGCCTCCTGGAAGTGCCGGTAGGCGAGCTTCGCATTCGCGATTCCGAGCTTGCCCTGCAGCTCCGGGCGGCCGAGCGCCGCCAGTCGCCGGTCGGTCTCCGTGTCGACCCGCGAGACGAAGAAGGAGGCGACCGACGCCACCCTCGAGGGGTCGCCGCCGGCGGCGACCAGCCGCTCGAGCCCGCGCAGGTAGGCCTCGACGACCGCCCGGTAGCGGTCGAGCGAGAAGATCAGGGTGACGTTGATCGAGCGTCCTCGCGCGATGCAGTCCTCGATCGCCGGCAGCCCAGGTCTCGTCGCCGGGATCTTCACGTACACGTTCGGCCGGTCGAGCTGCTCGTGGATCCGAAGCGCCTGCTCGAACGTGGCCTCCGTGTCGTAGGCGAGGTAGGGGTCGACCTCCATCGACACGTACCCGCGGAGCCCGCGCCCGCCGTCCCACACGGGGCGCAGCACATCGGCAGCGGCGCGGACGTCGTCGAGCGCGAGCCTGAAGAAGACGTCCTTCGGATCGTCGAGCTCGTCGAGGAGCGCGCGCATCTGCTCGTCGTAGGCGTCGCTCTCCGACAGCGCCTTCTGGAAGATCGTCGGATTCGAGGTGACGCCGGTGACGGCGTCCTCCTCCATCATCCGGGCGAGGTCGCCCGAGGCGACGAGCGTCCGCGAGAGCGTGTCGAACCACACGGCGACCCCGTGCTCGTCGAGCTCATGGAGCCGGGAACGCGCCACCCTTCATCTCCTTCTCCATCGCCGCGACCTTCGCGAGACGCGCGACGTAGCGCTCGCCGCCGTCGAAGCGCGCCGCGAGGAAGAGGGCGACGAGCTCGCGTGCGACCGACGCGCCCACGATCTCGGAGCCGAGGCAGAGGACGTTCATGTCGTCGTGCTCGACCGCCTGGTGCGCGCTGTAGAGGTCGTGGCAGATCGCGGCGCGGATGCCGGCGATCTTGCAGGCGGCGATCGCCGCACCGGCGCCCGAGCCGCAGACGAGCACGCCGCGCTCCGCCCGACCGGAGAGGATCGCCTCGCCGACCTCCCGCGCCTTGTCGGGGTAGTCGACGCGCACCGACGCCTCGTGGGTACCGAGGTCGATCACCTCGTGCCCGGCGAGCGACTCGAGCACCGCCTCCCGGAGCGCGACGCCGCGATGGTCGAAGGCGACTGCAACCCTCATCCCCACCGCGTCACGCTACCCGCTCGAGCAGCGCGGCGGCGCGCGCGACGACGTTGTCGACGGAGAAGCCGAGCCGCGCCAGCACCGTCTCCCCCGGCGCGGAGGCACCGAACCGGTCGAGGGCGATCGAGTCGCCGCGGTCGCCGACCCACCGCTCCCAGCCGAGGGCGACGCCGGGCTCGACGGAGAGACGCGCGTGGACCGCGGGCGGGAGCACCTCGTCGCGGTAGCCGGGCTCCTGCCGCTCGAAGAGCTCCCAGCAGGGCATCGAGACGACCCGGACGTGGGCTCCGCGCTCCCGGACGATCCGCTTGCCGGCGTCGAGGACGAGCCCGACCTCGGCTCCGGTGGCGATCAGGATCAGGTCGGGCGGACCCGACTCCCAGAGCACGTAGGCCCCGCGCTCGAGGCCGCTCGCGGGCGCGACCTCCGTCCGGTCGAGCGTGGGCACCGCCTGGCGGGAGAGCGAGAGCGCCACCGGCCCGTCCGGGCGCTCGAGCGCCACCTTCCAGGCAACGGCCGTCTCGTTCGCGTCCGCGGGGCGGATGAACCAGAGGTGCGGGATCGCGCGCAGCGCCGCGTAGGTCTCGACGGGCTGGTGCGTGGGCCCGTCCTCGCCGAGCCCGATCGAGTCGTGCGTCCAGACCCACACGACGGGCAGCTCCATCAGCGCCGACAGGCGCACCGCCGGCCGCATGTAGTCGCTGAAGACGAGGAAGGTCGAGCCGTAGGGCTTGACGATGCCGCCGTGCAGGGCGAGGCCGTTGACGATCGCGCCCATCGCGTGCTCGCGGACCCCGAACGCGATGTTGCGCCCCGACCAGCGCGCTCCGAAGAGCCCGCCGCCCTCGAGCTCGGTGTAGGTCGACTCGGCGAGGTCGGCGGCCCCCCCGATCATCGTCGGCACCGCGTGCCTGAACGCCTGCATCGTCTCGCGCCCCGCCTTGCGGGTGGCGAGCTTCTCCCCGGCCTTCCACTCGGGCAGCTTCCACACGCCGATCCGTCCGGCCATCGCCGCGTCCCACGACTCCCGGGCCTCCGGGAACGCCCGCGACCACGCCTCGAACGACCGGCGCCACTCGGCCTCGAGCTCGATGCCCCGCTCGACCACGTTCATGTGCTCGCGAACCTCGTCCGGCACGACGAACGTCTCGTCGGGATCGAAGCCGAGCGCCTCCTTCGCCGCCCGCACCTCCTCCTCGCCGAGCGGCGCGCCGTGCGCCTTCGCGGTGTCGACCGCATGCGGCGCCCCGTACGCGATGTGGCTGCGGACGACGATCAGCGACGGCCGCTCGACCTCCGCCTGGGCGGCCGCGATCGCGGCGCGTAGCGCGTCGAGGTCGTTCGCGTCGTCGACGTGCTGGACGTGCCAGCCCTGCGCCTCGAGCCGGCGGCCCCGATCCTCGACAGAGAACGAGATCGAGGTGGTGCCGTCGATCGTGATCCGGTTGTCGTCGTAGAAGTAGATCAGCTTGCCGAGGCCGAGCTGGCCGGCGATCGAGGCGGCCTCGTTGGAGACGCCCTCCATCAGGTCGCCGTCGGAGCAAATCGCGTACACGCGATGGTCGACGACGGTGTGCCGCGGCCGGTTGAAGCGGTCGGCGAGGAAGCGCTCGGCGATCGCCATGCCGACGCCGTTCGCGAACCCCTGGCCGAGCGGGCCGGTGGTCGTCTCCACGCCGGGCGTGTGCAGGCGCTCGGGATGCCCGGGCGTCGCCGACTGCCACTGGCGGAACCGCTTCAGCTCCTCCAGCGGGAGGTCGTAGCCGGAGAGGTGCAGGGCGCAGTACTGGAGGATGCAGGCGTGGCCGGCCGAGAGGACGAAGCGGTCGCGGTTGGGCCAGCCCGGGCTCGACGGCGCGTGCCGCATCGTCTCCCGGTAGAGCAGGTAGGCGAGCGGCGCGAGCGCCATCGCCGTCCCCGGATGGCCGGCGTTCGCCCGCTGCACCGCGTCCATCGAGAGCGTCCGGATCGTGTCGATCGAGAGCTGCTCGACGTTCCGCGCGGGCACGGGGCGAAGTCTTCCAGTTCCCTCGAACGAGGGGTGGCGGGAAAAGGGCCGCGGGGGGACAGTGCGGAAGCGGCGGCCGGACGGTCAGGCCGGCCGCCGCTTCCCTCGCCGCCGCTCGCCCTCGACGGTCGGCCGCGCCGGCCGCGGGCCCGGCTCCGGCACGGTCCGGCTCGAGCTCGGCTCCGGCGCTCTACCGCTCGAGCGGGGCCATCGTCAGCCCATAGCCTGCGAGCTGCGCGTGGTAGAGCTCGGCGAGCTCGCGGTGGCCCGACCACACGATCGCCTGGCCGGTCGCGTGGATCCGCTCGGCGAGCCGCATCCCCCGGTTGTAGTCGACGCCGGGGATCGTCTGGGCGAGCGCGAAGGCGACGCCCTCGAAGGTGTTGTGGTCGTCGTTCAGCACGATCACCCGCCAGGCGTCGCCGGTGCCGGAGCCGGTGCCCCTGCGGGTGCGTTCCCTGGGCGGTGTGAGCGTCGTCGTCATGACGCCTCAAAGGTAGCGATCACGGCGTCGGCGATCACGCGCAGCGGCCGGCCGGACACCTGGCTCGCCTTGCGGAGGCGCGCGAAGGCCTCCGCCTCGCTCAGCCTCTCCCGCTCCATCAGCAGACCCTTGGCCCGCTCGATCACCTTGCGGTCGGCGAGCGCCTGCGCGAGCGAGTCGGCGTCGGCGCGGACGGCGACGAGCTCCTCGTAACGCGCCTTCGCCAGCTCGATCGCCGGGACGACGTCCTGCTCGCGGAACGGCTTCACCAGGTAGCCGTAGACGCCGGCCTCCGCCGCGCGCTCGACGAGCTCGCGCTGGTCGAACGCGGTCAGCATCACGATCGGAATCGGCCGCTCGGCCAGCATCCGCCGCGCCGCCTCGATTCCGTCCAGCCGGGGCATCTTCACGTCCATCACCGCCAGGTCGGGCTCGAGCTCGCGGGCGAGCGCGACCGCCTCCTCGCCGTCGCGCGCCTCCCCGACGACCTCGTAGCCCGCCCCCTCGAGCACCCCGCGCAGGTCGAGCCGGATGATCGTCTCGTCCTCGGCGACCAGGATCCGCATCACGGCTCGAACCGCACCTCCACGCGGGCCCCGCCGGCGCGGGAGAGCTCGAGCGTGCCGCGCAGCTCGTCGCGCACGAGCGCACGGACGATCGACAGACCGGTGCCCTCGGCGATGTCGCCCGGGATGCCCGGCCCGTCGTCGGCGACCGCGAGCACGACGCTGCCGTTCCGGCGGCGCAGCTCGACCCGAACCCTCGAGCCGCCGTGCTCGAGCGCGTTGCCGAGCAGCTCCGAGAAGACGAGCGCGAGCGCGGTCGCCCGGTGGCCCGCGAGCGAGACGGCCTCGAGGTCCTCGTCGACCTCGCGCCCGGCGCCCACCCCCTGCACGAGCATCGCCCGCAGACGGCCGAGCAGGTCGGCGAGGTCGACGTCCTCGTCGCGGCGCTCGGTGAGGAGCTCGTGCACCGCCGCGATCGCGAGGATCCGGTTCACGGAGTCCTCCAGCGCCTTCCGCGGGTCGATCGCGTGCGCGGACCGCGCCTGCAGCCGCAGCAGCGACGCCACCGTCTGCAGGTTGTTCTTGACCCGGTGGTGGATCTCCTGGGCGAGAACCCCGCGCATCACCGCGCGGCCGTGCTCGAGGGCGACCGCCGCCTGCTGCGCGATCGAGGCGAGGAGCTCGCGATCCGCCTCCGTGAACGGCGTCGGCCGGTCGGCGACGAGCTCGCCGATCTGCCGGCCGCGCCAGCGGAGCGGCTGGCGGATCGCGTGGGCGTCGGCGTGCCCCTCCGGCCAGGCGATCCTCCCGTCCTCGAGCACGAGCGCCGCCCCGGTCGCCGACAGCGCGTCCATGGTCGTCTTCACGATCGCCTCGAGCGACTCCTCGAGGTAGAGCGAGTCGGAGACCGCCTCCGAGATCCGCGCGAGCGCCTCCAGCTCGTTCACCCGCCGCTGCGCCTCGGCGTAGAGCTTGGCGTGCTCGATCGACTGCGCCACCTGCGCGGCGATCGCGAGCAGCAGCTCGATCTCGTCCTCGGTGAAGGTGCGCGGCTCCCGCGTCCGGACGTTGAGCGCCCCCTCGAGCCGCTCGCCGCGCGCCAGGATCGGCACGGCGAGGATCGACTCGTACTCGTCCTCCGGCAGGTTGGGGAAGTTCTTGAACCGGGGGTCGAGGTTGGCCTGCCGCGGGATCGCCACCGGCCGCCGCGAGGCGGCGGCCGAGCCGGTGATCCCCTCGCCCGGGCGCATGCGCGGCCGCTGGGTCATCTCCTCGACCTTGGTGCCGTGGGTGGCCCGGAGGACGAGCTCGCCGGTGCGCTCGTCGTAGAGGTAGACGAAGCAGGCGTCCGCGTCGAGCGCGTCGGCGACCTTGGTCGCGACCTGCGAGAGCACCTCCTCGAGGTCGAGCGTCGAGTTGACCGCCTCGATCGTCTCGGTGAGGAGGCGGAGGTGCCGTTCGCGCGCGTCCATCCGCCGGAAGGGTACGCCCGCCCGGTCCGGGCGAGGTTTTACAGATCGCTAACCGAGGCAGGGGGATTTTCCTTGCAGAGGGGGAATAGGCTCGATCGATGAGCACCATGGCCGTCGATCTCCGCCGCACCACCGGCTTCCTCGTCGCGGACGCGCGCGGCCGGGTCGTGGGTCGAGTCGAGTGCCCGATGTACGGGAGCTCGCCGGAGGAGCCGGACGCGATCGCCGTCCGCTCGGGGTTCCTCGCCCGCCGGCGCCGCCTCGTCCCCGCCGAGTCGATCGAGCAGATCGACGACGGGTCGAAGGTGATCGGCCTGCGGGTCGAGCGCGACGCGATCCGGACCTTCCTCTAGCAGCTTTTCCGAAGTCGGCACGGTCCCGTCGCGGTCCCGTGACGGGTCCTCGGCTACGCTCGGTCCGGTCCGCGCCCGGACCCCTCAGGGTGGGGGTTAGGGATGGAGCGTCGCCGCGGCGCGGTCCCAGACGACCTCGGCCTAGAGCACGCTCAGGTACCGGTCGAGCTCCCACTGCGTGAGCTGGATCCGGTACTCGTCCCACTCCTTGCGCTTCAGCCGGACGTAGTTCGAGAAGATGTGCTCGCCGAAGGCGCGCCGCATCAGCTCGGACCGCTCGAACTCGTCGATCGCCTCGCCGAGCGTCTCCGGCAGCGACACGATCCCGCGCTCTCGCCGCTCGTCGGCGCTGAGGTGGTAGAGGTTCGTCTCCATCGGCGGCGGGAGCTCGTAGCCGCGCGCGATCCCCTCGAGGCCGGCGTGGAGCAGGGCCGCGAAGGTGAGGTACGGGTTGCAGGCCGGGTCGGGACAGCGGATCTCCGCGCGCGTCGCCTGCTCCGAGCCGGGCTTGTACAGCGGGATGCGGACGAGCGCGGACCGGTTGCGCTGCGACCACGCCACGTAGACGGGCGCCTCGTAGCCGGGCACGAGCCGCTTGTACGAGTTCACCCACTGCGCGAACACCGCCGCAAGCTCGCGGGCGTGGCGAAGGAGCCCAGCGATGAACGCGCGGCCAGCCGCCGACAGGTGGTAGGCCTCGTCCTGCGAGAAGAACTGGTTCCGTCCGTCCTTGAACAGCGACATGTGCGTGTGCATGCCGGAGCCGTTCTCGCCGAAGAGCGGCTTCGGCATGAACGTCGCGTAGACGCCGTGCTTCGCCGCGACCTCCTTCACGATCAGCCGGTACGTGACCGTGTAGTCGGCCATGTCGAGGGCGGAGGCGTAGCGCATGTCGATCTCGTGCTGGGACGGCGCCACCTCGTGGTGGTGGTACTCGACCGGGATCCCCACCGCCTCGAGCGCCTTGATCGTCTCGAAGCGCAGGTCGGTGGCGGCGTCGAGCGCGGTCATGGCGAAGTACCCGCCCTCGTCGAGCGTCTCCGTCGAGCCGCTCGCCCGGAAGAGGAAGTACTCGAGCTCGGGGCCGACGTTGAAGGTGTCGAAGCCCATCTGCCGCATCCGCTCGAGGGCGCGGCGCAGGACGTACCGGGGATCGCCCTCGTACGGCTCGCCGTCGGGCTTGACGATGTCGCAGATCATGCGGCCGACGCGCGCGTCGTCGATCGTGGGCAGGATCCGGAAGGTCGAGGGGTCGGGAATCGCCACCATGTCGGACTCCTCGATCGCGTTGAAGCCCGTGATCGACGAGCCGTCGAAGCCCATGCCGTCGTCGAGTGCCCCGGGGACCTCCGCCGGCGTGATCGCGAAGCTCTTGAGGTGCCCCTCGAGGTCGGTGAACCAGAGCAGCACGTAGTCGACGCGCTCCTCTTCCATCCGCCGCAGCACCTCGCGCCGCGCCTGCGGATCCGACGTCGCCCGGGCCCTGCTCTCGATCATCGCCATCGCGCTTCTCCTCCCTCCTCTGGACGGCAGCCCGAGTCTAGGCTACTGTGTGGGCACGCAGGCCGGGGTGCCGGTCTGCGGAGGCGACGGGGCCTCGCGACTCGCGGAGTCGTGGGGCCTTTTGTTTTGGCTGAACGACCACACGCGGGAGGAGCGGAATGGCGGAGCAGAAGCACTACCTGGCAAGCGGGCCGGAGACCTCGGCGGCCCCGGCCGAGGCCCTCGAGTTCGCCCAGTCGACCCGGGCGCAGATGGTCGACCTCAAGTTCACCGACCTGCTCGGCTCGTGGCAGCACATGTCGCTGCCGCTGTCGTCGTTCGACGAGAGCGCCTTCGACGAGGGCCTCGGGTTCGACGGCTCGTCGATCCGCGGCTGGCAGGGGATCTCCGAGAGCGACATGCTCCTCGTGCCCCAGGCGGACACGGCGATCCTCGACCCCTTCGCCGAGACGCCCACGCTGTCGATCCTCTGCGAGGTGATCGACCCGATCACCCGCGAGCCCTACTCGAAGGACCCGCGGCGCCTGGCGCGGCGGGCCGAGGAGTACCTCCGCTCGACGGGGATCGCCGACACCTCGTACTTCGGGCCGGAGAGCGAGTTCTTCGTCTTCGACTCGGTCGCCTACGACCTCAAGGTGAACGGCGCCCACTACGAGGTCGACTCGGTCGAGGGCCACTGGAACTCGAGCCTCCCGCACCTCGGCTACACGGTCCGACCGAAGGAGGGGTACTTCCCGCCGTCCCCGGCGGACTCGCTCCACGACCTGCGCACGGAGATGGTGCTCACGCTCGAGCGGCTCGGCATCGCCTGCGAGTTCCACCACCACGAGGTCGCGACCGCCGGCCAGTGCGAGATCGACATGCGCTTCGCGCCCCTCACGCGGATGGCGGACCAGGTGATGACCTACAAGTACGTCGTCAAGAACGTCGCGCGCAAGCACGGCAAGACCGCGACGTTCATGCCGAAGCCTCTCTTCGGCGACAACGGGTCGGGCATGCACTGCCACCAGTCGCTCTGGAAGGAGGGGTCGACGCTGATGTCGGACCCGTCCGGTTACGCGGGCCTGTCGGAGACCGCGCGCTACTACGTCGGAGGCCTGCTCGCGCACGCGCCGGCGCTGCTCGCCTTCTGCGCGCCGACGACGAACTCCTACCGCCGGCTGGTGCCGGGCTACGAGGCGCCGGTGAACCTCGTGTACTCGCAGCGCAACCGCTCCGCGTGCATCCGCATCCCGATGTACTCCGCCTCGCCGAAGGCGAAGCGGATCGAGTTCCGGTGCCCGGATCCCACGGCGAACCCGTACCTCGCGTTCTCGGCGATGCTGATGGCGGGGCTGGACGGGATCCAGCGCAAGCTCGACCCGGGCGCTCCAGCCGACTTCGACCTGTTCGAGGGCTCGCACGGCGAGATCGCGCAGGTGCCGGGGTCGCTGGCGGAGGCGCTCGACGCACTCGAGGCGGACCACGCGTTCCTGACGAGGGGCGGCGTGTTCAGCGAGGAGCTGATCCGCACCTGGATCGACTGGAAGCGGGCGACCGAGGTCGACCTCGTGCGGCTACGCCCGCACCCGGCGGAGTTCTTCCTCTACTTCGACGCCTAGAGAGGATGACGGCGGACCTCCCGCCCCTCGTCATACGCGACGCGCGGCCAGAGGACTGGCCGCGCGTCGCCCTCGTCTACGCTGCCGGCATCGCGACGCGGAACGCGACCTTCGAGACCGAGGTGCCGACGTGGGAGGAGTGGGACGCCGCGCACCTGCCGGCGCACCGCTACGTCGCGGTCGAGCGTGGGCTCGTCGTCGGCTGGATCGCGCTCTCGGCCGTCTCCGACCGCTGCTGCTACCGGGGCGTCGCCGACATCTCCGTCTACGTCGACCCGGCGGCGCAGCGTCGCGGGGTCGGTCGCGCCCTGCTCGGACGACTCGTCGAGGCGAGCGAGCGCGCCGGGATCTGGACGCTCCAGGCCGGCGTGTTCCCGGAGAACGCGGCGTCGCTCGCGCTGCACCGCCGCTGCGGCTTCCGCGTGGTCGGCGTCCGCGAGCGGATCGGGCAGCTCGACGGCGTCTGGCGCGACGTCGTCCTCCTCGAGCGGCGCGCGCCGGTCCTCGGCTGACGGCAGGTGCGCTACGTCTTCGCCGACTGCCGCTGGTCGCTCGGCGACCCGGAGTGGGGTCGGGCCCGGTACCTCGCGGGCCACGTCCCCGGGGCGGTCTTCCTCGACGTCGAGCGCGCCCTCTCCGGCCCTCCGGGGCCGGGCGGCCGCCACCCGCTCCCGGCGGCGGCCGACTTCGCCGCCGCGATGCGGGCCGCGGGGGTCGGCGCGGACACCTTCGTCGTCGCCTACGGGACGATGGGCGGGGCGGAGCGGCTCTGGTGGCTCCTCCGCCACTTCGGCCATGACCGCTGCGCCGTGATCGACCTCGACGGCTGGCGCGGCCCCTTGGCGGCGGGGGAGGAGCCGCCGCCGGAGCCGGGCTCGTTCGCGCCGTGCCCGCGCTCGGACGACGCGATCGACCGCGACGAGCTCGCGGCGCGGCTGGGCGAGCTCGTCGTCGTCGACGCCCGGCGGCCGGAGCGCTGGCGCGGCGAGCCGAACCCGCTCGACCGCGTGCCGGGTCGGATCCCCGGGGCGGTGAACGCACCCTGGGACGAGCCGCTGCCCGACCTGCCCGCCGGCGAGCTCGTCGCCTACTGCGGCTCGGGGATCACCGCCTGCGTCACGCTCCACCGCCTCGCGCTCGCCGGCCGGAGCGGCCGCCTGTATCCGGGCTCCTGGTCGGAGTGGGAGCAGGACGAGAGGCTGCCGCGCGAGCGCGGACCGGGTCTCTGAGCCGCCGGCGGGGGCCGGCCGCCGGCTCAGGCGGTCGCGGCGACGGGCGCGCCGAACGCGCCCAGGTAGCGCTCCCAGCGCGTCGGGATCTTCGGCGTCGCGAGGCTGATGAACAGCACCGGCGTCGGCGGCCGCGGCGCGTGGAGCAGCTCCATCTGGGCCTCGTGCAGCAGGCGGTTGCCCTTGCGCAGGTTGCAGGGGGCGCACGAGGTGACGACGTTCTCCCACACCGACTGGCCGCCGCGCGAGCGCGGGACGACGTGGTCGAGGGTCAGCCGCCCGCTCGCGGTCCCGCAGTAGACGCAGCGCCAGCCGTCGCGCGCGAACAGCGCCCGCCGCGAGATCTTGCGCTGGACGAGCCGCGGGACGCGGACGTACTGCACGAGCCGGATGACGTGTGGCCACGGAAACCGCCGCGTGGCCGAGCAGAGTGGTCGGTCGAGCTCTTCGACGACCTCCGCCTTCCCCTTGTAGACGAGGACGTGGGCGCGGCGCAGCGAGCACACGTTCAGCGGCTCGTAGCTCGCGTTCAGGACGAGGACCTGCTGCACCCTGGGCGACAAAGTAGCCGGTCCCCGGGCGCGGCCGCCACCGAGCTACCGCGCCATCGCCCGCTCGACGGCCTCCTGCTCCTCCGGCGAGAGCGCGACCGACGGACGGCCCCGGTCGAGCTCCTTCAGGTAGATCCGCGCGTAGTCGCGCCCCTGGATCGCGGTCAGGACGAGGCCGGAGCGGGCGCTGTCGAGGAGGGCGACCGACGCCGACTGGTGGCCGCCCGTGTCCTCGTAGGCGTCGAAGCGGACGACGGCGCTCTTCGCGACGGCGCGGTCGACGCGCCGGTCGACGCGGGCGAGCCCGGCTGCGACCTCGTCGACCGCGCGGTGGAGGTCGTCGATCCGGGCCTGGAGCGAGACCGCGAACTCGACCAGGTCCCGCCGGCCGCCGCCGACCACCACCCGCTGCGCCTCCCGCAGCCGGCGCACGCGCGCCCAGGCCGCGGACGCGAGCGCGACGCCGGCAGCGCCGACGACGACCCCGACGGCGGCGATCACGGCGGCGGCGTTCGCGGAGAGGTGCACTACGGGAGCGAGAAGATCACGGGGTACGAGGCGGAGTTGTTCGAGATGTTCACCTCGCCGGGCACCGCCTTCACGTCGACGCGCACGGTCGTCTGGGACGCGAACGGCACCTGCCCGAGGTTGGAGAACGTCAGCGTCGCGTCCTCGCCCGGGTTGACGACGGCGATCGTCCGCGTCTTCACGATCGGCCCGCCCTGCGCGGCCGGCCGGTCGATCGTGAGCGTCACCGGGATCTGCACCTCCTGGAAGTTGCCGCTGTCGTTCACCACCACCTGGAAGCTGAGGTCGGTGGTCGCGGTCACCGTCGTCAGGGTCCCCTGGTTCAGCACCTGACCGCCCGGCTCCGCCGTCACCGAGACGAGCGCGGTGCCGTGCAGCCCGGTCACCGCCGACTTGCCGCCGGTCGCGGTCCCCTGGATGCGCTGGAGGACGAGCAGCATCGAGTGCGCGCTCATCAGGTCGGTGTTCGGGACGAAGGTCGAGTCGGGAACCGGCACCCCGCTGACGCCGTCGTGCTCGAGCTGCTGCACCGCGGGCGCCTTGAACAGGTCCGACCAGACGACGTCGCTCGCGATCAGCCGCAACGCCTGCTGCGCGAGCAGGTTCGCGGCGGCGGAGGTGTCCTTCGACCCCGCCGTCTTCTGGAACGCGGCAGCGAGCCCGTTCGCCCCGGCGACGCGCAGCTCGAGCGCCTCGACGACGTGCTCGTTCTCGTCGCGCAGGCGGCCCGGCGGGTCGATGCTCTCCGCGGCGGCGACGTTCTGCTGCTCGGCGTCGGCGATCCCGCGCAGCCGCGTCTCGATCGCCGCCACCGACAGGCCGGGCGTCGTGAGCACGCTCGCGAGCGACTTGCCGTCCGCCGCCGACTGCGACGCGATCTTCGCGACCTTGCCCATGTAGCCCGCGTACGCGTCGTGCCGCGACGAGGCGGCGCACGACTGGATCAGGAGGCCGAACACGAGCACGAGGAAGACGACGAGCGCGATCAGCAGGAGCAGCCGCAGGAGCGGCGCGAGCGGGCGGGCCCGCCCGACGCGGCGGCGCGTCCCTCCGGGTCGTCGCGGAAGCCGGACTCGAGGAGGGGGCGGAGCTTCGGTCGTCGAGGGCTCGTCCTCGAAGAAGTCGAACTCGATGTCGTCGTCGACGTCCATCGCTCGCCCGAAACTATCGCAGGCAAAGGAGTCGTCCTCCGTGTCTCGTAGTGGAGGCCGTGGTCGTCCCCGTCGCCGCGCAGGAGCTGATCCTCGGCCGCTACCGCCCGCTGCGGCCGCTCGGGTCGGGCGGGATGGGGCACGTCTGGCTCGCGCGGGACGAGCGCACCGGGCTCGACGTCGCGCTGAAGATGGTGGGAAGGGAGGGGAAGGCGGCCGCCCGCGCCGAGCGCGAGGCGCGGGCCGCCGCGGCGCTCCGGCATCCGCGCTGCCAGCGCATCTACGCGCTCGCTCGCGACGCGAGCCACGTCTACATCGCCTACGAGTACGTGCCGGGGCGGACGCTCCGCCAGGCGCTGAGCGCCGGCGAGCTCGACGACCGGGACGCGGTCGAGGTCGCCGCGCAGCTCCTCGAGGCGCTCGCGCACGCGCACGCGCGCGGCATCGTCCACCGCGACGTCAAGCCCTCCAACGTGCTGCTCGCCGAGGGCGAGCGACCCGACGTCCGCCTGCTCGACTTCGGCCTCGCGCAGATGGCGGAGTTCGACACGCTGACCGCGCTCGGCGACGTGCCCGGCACGCTCGCCTACGTCTCCCCCGAGCGGCTGCTCGGCAAGCCGGCGACCCCGGCCGCGGACGTCTGGGCCGCCGGGGTCGTGCTCTGGGAGGCGCTCGCCGGCCGGCATCCCTTCCGCGCGGACGACCTCGGCGAGACGTCGCGCCGGATCCAGGCGGGCGCGCCGCCGCTCGCGGCGGTGCGGCCGGACCTGCCCGAGCGCCTGCAGCGCGCGGTCGGGCGCGCGCTCGCCCTCGACCCGGCGCGGCGGCCGACCGCGGCGGCGCTCGCCGCGGCGCTCCGGCCCCGGACCCGCACGCCGCACCGGCGGAGACGCGCCGCCCGCCCGGCGGCCGGCCTCCGCCCGCTGCTCCGCGACCGAGCGCTCCCCGGCGCGCTCGCCGCCACCTGGAGCGGCTGGGTCGCCGCCACCGTCCCCTTCTACCCCCAAGGGGCGGCGCTCCCGCTCGCCGCGGCGGCCGGCGCGCTCGGCGCCGCCGACGCCCGCGCCGGGGCGGCGCTCGCGCTCGCCGCGACGATCCTGCCGCTCGGGAACATCTCGCTCGGGCTCGCCCTCCTCTTCGTCGCGCTCGCCCTCGGCTGGCTCGTCCTCTGCTGGCGCGACGCGCGCTCGGCGCTCCTCCTCGCCGCCGGGCCGCTGCTCGCGCCGCTCGGCGCCCTCGCGCTCCTCCCGCTCGCCGCGGGCGCCGCGAGGGGCGGCCTCCGCCGCGCCGCGCACGCGGGCGCCGGGACGCTGCTCGCAGCGGCGGTGGCCGGGCTCGAGCACCGCCCGCTCCCGCTCGGGGCGGGCCGCCCCCCGCTCGGCCTCGGGATCGACGGCAGCCGGCGCCCGGCGGCGGTCGCGGCCGCACTGTGGCGGGCGCTCGAGCAGCACCAGGCCCTGCTCGCCGGCGCGGCCGTGCTGGCCGCGGCGGCGGCGCTCCTGCCGCGCGCCCGCGGGCCCTGGCCGGCCGCGGTCTACGCCGCCGGCCTGCTGACGGCGACCGCCCTCGCCGCGCCGCGGGCGGCGCTCGCGCCGCTCGTCGCCGCCGCCTGGATCGCCGCGGCGATCCTCGCCCTGTCCGGCCCCACCACGAACAGGTGCTCGTGGTTGCGCAGACGGGCGATCTTCCCGACACGCTCGCCGCGCGGGTTGTAGATCCCGATCTGCGCGCCGACGTAGCGCCGCGCCTCGACGTCGATCCGGCCGACGTACCCGCGCGAGCGGAGGAGCTCCTCGACCCACCCGAGCTCGTGGAAGCCCTCGTCGTTGAACGAGACGACGAGCCAGGGCGCGGCGAGCGCGGCGAGCAGCCGCTCGACCTCCGCCGGCGCCGCGCGGCGGGAGTTGTACGCGCTCTTGCGCTCCCGGCAGTCGACGCGCTTGCCCGCGACGCCGTAGGTGTCCGGGTCGTCCCAGCGGACGAGCGTCTCCCAGACGTGGTAGTTGGCGAAGTACGAGTGCTGGTTGTACGGCGGGTCGACGTAGACGAGGTCGACGTCGAGCTCGGGCGCGAGCTCGACCGCGTCGCGGCGCGCGACCGTGCCGACCGGCCCGGGAACCTCGTGCGGCAGGCGCAGCTCGAGCTCGCCGTGGGAGCGGGCGGACCACGACTTCAGGTACGCCATCTGCAGACCGGTGGTCGAGTCGACGCGGTCGGCGGCCTCGAGCAGAGAGGCGAGCAGGATCCCGCGCTCGACTCGGTCGAGCTCGAGCTCGTCGATCCGCTCGCGGATCGCCACCACCCGCCGCCCGTTGTGGGGCTGCAGGTAGCGGGTGCGGCGACAGAACGCCTCGCTGAACCAGCCGTCGCGTCCGGGGAGCGCCGCGAGGTCGACGAGGAGCCGTCCGAGGCGGGCACGGTCGACGTCGGGCCCGGCGGCGATGTACGCGAGGCCGAGCACCTCCGAGTACGTGGCGAGGTCGTTCGAGACCACCTCGAGGCCGAGCGCGCGGAGCGCCTGCCCGACCCTGGTCGTCCCCGAGAAGAGGTCGCACGCCCGCCGGACGGGAAGCTGCGACACGGCCGCGCGGATCAGCGGCACGAGGAGCCGCTTCGAGCCGATGTACTTGATCACGGTGCCGCCGAGGGTACGCGGCTCCGGGGACGGCGGTATCTACACTGATCGGCCCGGGTACTCCGGGCGGAAATGACCCTTCTCCGCGCCATCGAGTCGAAGCTCGAAGCCCTGTTCGAGGGCGTGTTCGGCCGCGCCTTCAGGACGAACGTGCAGCCGGTCGAGCTCGCGCGGAAGCTCGTCAAGGAGATGGACGACCACCGGAGCGTCTCCGTCTCCCGCGTGTACGTCCCGAACGAGTACACGGTCTACCTCTCGCCGGGCGACCGCGAGCAGTTCGCGAGCTTCGAGGACTCGCTCGCAGCCGAGCTCCAGGACTACCTGGCCGAGCACGCCCGCCGCGAGCGCTACGTGCTCCTGACGCCGCCGCGGGTGCGGTTCGAGACCGACGCCGACCTCGACATCGGCGTCTTCGGGATCGCCACCCGGCTCGTGCGCGGAGCGCGGCCGGCGGCCGGCGCGGCGCCCGCGGTCGCCGGCGCGACGATGGTCTACGCGGCGGGACCTGCGGCCGGAGCCGCCGCGGCGCCGGAGCCCGAGGAGGAGGCGGCCGAGGAGGAGGCGGCCGAGCGGCGCCCCCCGGCGGCGCTGACGATCGCCGGCCGGCGCTACGAGCTCGACGACGACCGGACGCTGATCGGCCGTTCGAAGGAGTGCGACATCCGCATCCCCGACCCGAACGTGTCGCGCCGGCACGCCGAGATCCGGCGCGGCGACGACGGCTACGAGCTCGTCGACCTCGACTCGACGAACGGAGTCGAGGTCCGCGGCAAGCGGGTCAAGCGGCTCGAGCTCCGGGACGGCACCCGCTTCACGATCGGCTCGACCGAGGTCGTCTTCACCCAGGAGCCCGCGGAGTGACGGTCGGGTCGGCGAGCGTCGAGACCACGCTCCTCCTGCTCAAGATCGCCTTCCTCGTCCTGCTCTACCTCTTCATCTGGCGCATCGTCCGCTCGGCGGCGCGCGACCTGCGGCTGCCACAGGAGTCGATGATCCTCTCGCCGCAGCAGGCGTCGGCGCTGCTTGCGCAGCCGGCGGCGCGCGAGCTCGGGCGGCTCGTCGTGCTGTCGAGCCCGGCCCTCCGGAAGGGGGAGGTCGTGCCGATCGACCTCCACGCCCTGCGGGTGGGTCGCAGCCCGGACAACGACCTGGCGATCGCGGCCGACGGCTACGCCTCCTCCCACCACGCGCGGATCGAGCCGCGCCGGGACGGCGTCTACGTCGAGGACGTCGGCTCGACGAACGGCACGTTCGTGAACGGCGTCCGCCTGACGCGGGAGCGCCGGCTCGCCCCCGGCGACGTCGTCCGGGTGGGCGAGACCGATCTACGGTTCGAGGCGTGAGAGGCACGTGAAGGTCGGCCAGAGAACCGCCGCCACCGACCCGGGGCGCAAGCGGCGCCGGAACGAGGACGCCTACGTCTGCGACCCGCCGCTCTTCGCGGTCGCGGACGGCATGGGCGGCGCGCAGGCCGGCGAGATCGCCTCCTCGCTCGCAGCCGCCGCGCTGCGGGAGCGCGGCGACGGCGACGCGGGCGGCGAGGCGCGCGTGGTCGAGCTGATCCGGGAGGCCAACCGGCGGGTCCACCAGCGGGCGCTGGACGACGAGACCGCCTCCGGGATGGGGACGACGATCACCGTCGCACTCTTCCAGCAGGAGGGGACGGTCGCGATCGGCCACGTCGGGGACTCGCGCGCATACCTGCTGCGCGACGGGAGCCTCGAGCAGCTCACCGAGGACCACTCGCTCGTCGCCGAGCTCGTGCGGCGGGGCGAGCTCTCGCCCGAGGAGGCGGAGGTCCATCCGCAGCGGTCGGTGATCACACGGGCGCTCGGAACCGACCCGGACGTCGACGTGGACGCGTTCTCCCTCCGCACGCAGGCCGGCGACCTGTTCCTGCTCTGCTCGGACGGCCTCTCGACCATGGTCGACGGCGAGACGATCGCGGCGCTGCTCACGCGCCACCGCCACGACCTGCGCGCGGCCGCGCGGGCGCTGATCAAGGAGGCGAACGACCGCGGCGGCGACGACAACATCACCGCCGTCCTGTTCGAGGTCGCCGAGGGCGACCCGGACGAGGAGACGCGGGAGCGCGCGACCGCCGGCGGCGACGACGAGGACACCCTGCATCCGGAGGCGGAGGCGGACGCCGGCCCGCCACCCGCGCCGGCGCACGGGCACGAGGGCGACACGATCGTCGTCCCGGCGGGCGAGCTCCGGCCGTCCGCCGGCGAGCCGGGCGATGAGCGCCGCGCGACCCCGTTGCAGCACCTCGCGGCCGCGCTCGTGACCGCGGCGCTCGTCGCCCTGATCGTCGTCCTCGTCACCCGGGGGCTCGCCCGGTGAGCTACAGGAACAGGGAGCTCGCGTACCTCGTCGCGGTCGGCGGCCTGACCGCGGTCGGATTCGCGAGCGTCTACATCGCCCGGCGCGCGCTCGTCTCGTGGGGCTCGCTCGGCTACGCAGCGCTCTTCGTCGGCCTGTACCTGGCGGCGCACCTGATCGCGCGGCGGACCGTGCCGGATGCCGACCCCTACCTGCTGCCGATGGCCGGCTTCCTCACCGCCCTCGGGCTGACCGAGATCTACCGGCTCGGGCCGGACGACGCGTTCAAGCAGGGACTCTGGATCGTCGTCGGCCTGGCGCTGTTCGCGGCGGCGCTGATCGGGCTCCGCCGGGACTACCGCGTGCTCGAGTCGTACAAGTACCTCTTCGGGCTCGGCGCGATCGCGCTCCTGTTCCTGCCGCGCGTGCCCGGCATCGGAGAGACGGTGAACGGAGCGCGGCTGTGGGTGCACGTCGGGAGCTTCGAGTTCCAGCCCGGCGAGCTCGCGAAGATCTTCCTCGTCGTCTTCCTCGCCGCGTACCTGCGCGAGAAGCGCGAGGTGCTCGCGCAGGCGCGACTGAAGGACGTCGGGCCGCTGCTCCTCATCTGGGGCGGCGCGATGCTCGTCCTCGTCACGACGAACGACCTCGGCTCGGGGCTCCTCTACTTCGGCATCTTCCTCGCGATGGTGTACGTCGCGACCGCGCGGCTCTCGTTCGTCGCGGTCGGGCTCGGCCTCTTCGCCGCGGGCGGCTACGTCGCCGAGCGCGAGATCCCCCACGTGCACGAGCGCGTGACGATCTGGCTGCAGCCGTGGACGACGAGCAAGGTCTACTGCCCGCTGACGGGCGGTCTCGCCCTCCGCCAGGACTGCGAGAGCTACCAGCTCGTCAAGTCGCTCTACTCGATCGCGAACGGCGGCTGGCTCGGCACCGGCCTCGGCAAGGGCACCTTCACGACCACCGGCGGGACGCCGCTGATCCCGTACCTCAACACCGACTTCATCTACTCGGCGCTCGCGCAGGAGCTCGGGCTCATCGGCGCCTCCGCGCTCCTGCTCGTGTTCATGCTCTTCGCCGCGCGCGGGATGAAGATCGCGCTCCGGGTCGACGACGGCTTCTCGAAGCTCCTCGCCGCCGGCCTGACCTTCGGCTTCGCCTTCCAGACCTTCATCATCGTCGGCGGCGTCCTGCGCGAGATCCCGCTGACGGGCATCACGCTCCCGTTCGTCTCGTACGGCGGATCGTCGGTTGTAGCGAACTTCCTCGTCCTCGCCGGCCTCCTTCTCGTCTCCAACCGCGCGAACGCCGAGTCGTGAACAGACAGATCTCACGGGTCGCGATCGTGACGCTCGTCCTGCTCGCCTCGACGATCGTCGCGACCACCTACTGGCAGACGTGGGCGGCCGGCGACCTCGCCGTGAAGCAGGACAACGAGATCGAGCGCGTCGCCCAGTTCGAGATCAAGCGCGGCCTCATCTACGCCTCCGACGGCAAGACCGTGCTCGCGACGAACGTCAGGCGCAGGATCAACGGCCAGACGCTCTACTTCCGGGTCTATCCGACGCACGGCTTCGCCTCCCAGACGATCGGCTACTCGACGCAGAGCCGCTCCCGGACCGGTCTCGAGCGGCAGGAGAACGGCTACCTGACCGCGTCGAACGCGAACCTGAGCACGATCTTCGACACGCTGGGCGACCGGCTGCGCGGCGCGACGATCACCGGCAACAACCTCGTGCTCACCTTGAACGTCAAGGCGCAGGACCTCGCGCAGCGGCTGCTTGCCGGCAAGTGCGGCGCCGCCGTCCTGCTCGACCCGAGGACGGGCGCGGTGCAGGCGATCGCCTCGTCCCCGACGTTCGACCCGAACCTGGTCGAGCAGCGGAGCGGCTGGGCGCGGATCGCCCGGACGCAGGCGCCCTGCCATCCCGCCGCGCCGCTCCTCAACCGGGCGACGCAAGGGCTGTACCCGCCCGGGTCGACGTTCAAGACGATCACCGCCGCCGCCGCGCTGGACGACGGCGTGTTCACGCCGAGCTCGACCTTCACCGACCCCGGCTACTGCGTCGAGTACGGGAAGCGCGTGTCGAACGCGCTCGACCAGTCTGGTGGCGCGGAGGCGTTCGGGACGATCGACCTCTTCGACGCCTACGTCCACTCCGTCAACGCGGTCTACTGCCAGATCGGGCAGCGCCTCGGGGCGGGCCGGATCCTCGAGGAGGCGAAGAAGTTCGGCTTCTACTCGGTGCCCCCGCTCGAGACGCCGTCCGACACCCGCGCGGCGTCGGGCCTCTACCTCCACGGCAAGCTCTGGTACCCGAAGGACCCGGCCTACCAGGTCGACCCCGGCCGCCTCGCGTTCGGGCAGGAGCGGATGCTCGTGACCCCGCTGCAGATGGCCCTCGTCGCGGCAACGGTCGCCGACGGCGGCACGACGCCGGTGCCCCAGCTCGTCCAGCGGGTGGTCTCCCCGGACGGCACCGTCGTCGAGAGGCTCCGGCCTCGGGTCTGGCGCCGGGCGACGACGCCGAGGACCGCCGCGGAGCTCCGCGACATGATGGTGCAGGTCGTCCAGCGCGGCACCGGCACGAACGCCCAGATCCCGGGCGTCGAGGTGGCGGGGAAGACTGGCACCGCGGAGATCGCCACCGGCAGCACGAGCTACGACGCCTGGTTCATCTTCTTCGCGCCCGCGCAGCATCCGCTGGTTGCCGGCGCCGTCGTCGTCGAGAGCCAGCCGAACGGCTTCGGCGGCGCGGTCGCCGCGCCGATCGCGAAGGCGCTGATGCAGGCGATCCTCCCGTCCGCGTCGAACACCACCTCCTCCGTGCATGGCCACTGACCCGCGCATCGGCAAGGTCTTCGACGGCCGCTACCTGATCGAGCGCAAGCTCGGCGCGGGCGGGATGGCGGACGTCTACCTCGCCGAGGACCAGGAGCTCGGCCGCCACGTCGCCCTCAAGCTGCTGAACGCGCGCCACGCGCACGATGAGCAGTTCGTCGAGCGCTTCCGCCGGGAGGCGCAGAGCGCGGCCGGGCTGAACCATCCGAACATCGTCTCGATCTTCGACCGCGGCTACGCCGAGGACACCTACTACATCGCGATGGAGTACCTCGACGGACGCACGTTGAAGGAGCTCATCGTCCGCAACGGGCCGACACCGATCCCGATCGCGATCGACTACGCGCGCCAGGTGCTGGCCGCGATCGCGTTCGCTCACCGTCACGGCGTCGTGCACCGCGACATCAAGCCGCACAACGTCGTCGTCGGCAAGGACGGGCGGCTGAAGGTGACGGACTTCGGGATCGCGCGCTCCGGCGCGTCGCAGATGACGGAGGCCGGGTCGATCGTCGGCACCGCCCAGTACCTCTCGCCGGAGCAGGCGCGAGGCGCCCCGGTCGACCCGCGCTCCGACGTGTACTCCCTCGGGGTCGTGCTCTACGAGATGTTGACCGGCCAGGTGCCGTTCACGGGCGACGCGCCGGTCGAGATCGCGATGAAGCACCTGACGGCGATACCGGAGCCGCCGTCGCGGCTCCGGCCGGAGGTCCCGCACGACCTCGACGCGGTGGTCATGCGAGCGCTCGCGAAGGACCCCGACGAGCGCTACGGGTCGGCCGAGGAGATGGACGCCGACCTCGCCCGGGTCGCCCGCGGCGTCTCCGTCTCCGAGAAGACCGAGGAGGCGATGACGCACGTGCTCGCAGGCGCGGGCTCGTCGACCGCGGCGACGATCGTCGCCCGGCCGCGCACCGTCACCGCGCCGCCGCCCTACCGCCCGCCGTCCCCCTACTACGAGGAGGTCCGACCCCGGCGGAGCTCCTGGCCGTGGCTCCTCGGCCTGCTCGCGGCCGCGATCGCCGCCGGCGCCGGCTACCTGCTCTACCAGAAGATCGAGAACCTCCAGAGGAGCACGGCGCCCGTCGCGGTTCCGGACGTCGGCGGCGAGGTGCAGCGGCTCGCGGTCCAGGCCCTGAAGGCGCAGGGCTTCTCCGTCAACGTCGAGAAGGACTCGAGCGAGACCGTCCCGGCGGGATCGGTGATCAACCAGGACCCGCCCGGAGGCAGCAAGGTCACGCGCAACTCGACCGTCACGATCACGGTCTCGACCGGGAAGCCGATGGTGACGCTCCCGGACGTGCGCGGCCTGTCGCTCTCGGACGCGCTCGTCAAGCTCGAGGCGCTCAACCTCGACCCGCGTCCGGTCCAGATCTACTCCTCCCAGCCCACGGGGACGGTGATCGGCGAGGCGCCGAAGCCGGGCACGCAGGTCGTCGAGCACTCACCGGTGCGGATCAACGTCTCCCGCGGCGTCCAGACGATCACGGTGCCGGACGTGACCGGGCAGCCGTACGCGAACGCGAAGAGCCAGCTCGAAGGGGCGAGCTTCGTCGTCGCCCGCAAGGACGAGAGCTCGGAGCAGCCGAAGGGGACGGTGATCGCCTCGGACCCGCAGCCCGGGGTGCCGGCGCCCAAGGGCTCGACGGTGACGCTGACCGTCTCGTCCGGGCCGGGCACGGCGCGGGTCCCGGACGTGACCACGAAGACGCAGGCAGATGCGGTGCAGATCCTCCGGCAGAGCGGCTTCTTCCCGGTCGTCGTGAAGGAGGCCGTGACCGACCCGAGCCAGGACGGCATCGTGCTCAAGGAGTCGCCGCCGCCGGACGCGAAGGCCAAGCAGGGAAGCACGGTCACGATCACGGTCGGCCAGCTCGTCGCCACCACCGCGCCCGCGTCGCCGACCACCACCGCGCCGACCACCACCGGGCCGACCGGGGCGACGACCGCTCCCGCCCCCACCACCTCGCCGGTCGTCACCGCGCCGGCGACCACGACGACTCCGACGCCGTGAGGCGCGCGTCCCGCGCCGGCGCGTGAAGGTCGTCGTCCTGCTCGGAGGCCGCTCGAGCGAGCATGAGATCTCGCTCGAGTCGGGGCGGAGCGTCGCCGGCGAGCTGCGTGCGCGCGGCCACGCGGTCGAGGAGGTCGTGCTCCCCCGCGGCGAGAGCTGGCTTCCGGACGCCGCGGCGCAGGCCGCGCTGCGCGCGGCCGACGTCGTCTTCCCGGCGCTCCACGGGCCCTTCGGCGAGGACGGGACGGTGCAGGGGCTGCTCGAGCTCGCCGGCGTGCCGTACGTCGGCCCCGGCGTCGCCGCCTCGGCGCTCGCGATGGACAAGGACCTGTTCAAGTCCGTGATGCGAGACAAGGGCGTCCCGGTGACGCGCAACGTGACGCTGCGCGGCGGCGAGGCGGCCGAGAGCCCGTTCGGGTTCCCGGTGTTCGTCAAGCCGGCGCGGCTCGGCTCGTCGGTCGGGATCACGAAGGCGCACGACGAGGACGAGCTGCGCCGCGCGGTCGCGCTCGCGCTCCTCCACGACGAGAAGGTGCTCGTCGAGGAGCTCGTCGAGGGAACCGAGGTCGAGGTCGGGGTGCTCGGCAACCGCGACCCGGACGTCTCGCTCCCCGGGGAGATCGTCGTCCGGACCGGCGAGTGGTACGACTACGCGGCGAAGTACGAGGCCGGCGGGATGGAGCTCGTCGTCCCCCCGCGCCTCCCGGCCGCGCAGATCGAGCGGGTGCGCGAGCTCGCGCGCGAGGCGTTCGTCGCCTCGGAGTGCGAGGGGATGGCGCGGGTCGACATGTTCGTGCGCGCCGGCGACGGCCGGGTGCTCGTCAACGAGCTGAACACGATCCCGGGCTTCACCGCGACGAGCGTGTACGCGAAGCTCTTCGAGGCCTCCGGCCTCCCCTACGGCGAGCTGCTCGAGCGGCTGTGCGCGCTCGCGCTCGAGCGCCATGCACGCAGGAGGGCGCTTCGCCACTGAGCCGGCGCGCGCCGAGGCCCGGCGCCGTCAGCCGACGTAGAAGGACCCCTCGAAGTTCCAGCTTCGCTCCGGCAGGTCGGTCGCGAGCGCGACGACGTCGAAGCCGCCCCGCGCGCCGGGCACGACCGCGAGGAGCTTGCTGTCGACCTCGGTGCCGACGATCACCGCTCCGGTCAGGCCCCGGAAGCCGGCGACGGGCGAGAACCAGACCGCCCGGCTCGTCGTGTCCGCGAGGTAGAGGCCGGGCGCGGGCCCGCCGGCGGGGCGGGAGGCGGGGGCGGGCCGCACGACGACGAGCGGGTTGGCGCTGTTCCCGACGGCCGGGACGATCGTCCGCAGCCTGCCCTTCGGGTCGACCGCGACGAGCATCCCGCCGTTCGGGTCGTCGTCGACCGTGATCAGGCACCAGCCGCCCACCGAGCCGAACCCCGCCGGCGCCACCGCGAGCTCGTCCGCGCCGCCCGGGCCCGGGTAGGAGCCGATCCGCTGCACGCGGCCGGTCTTGCGCACGGCGTAGACCACACCGCCGTCGGAGCCGGAGCCGCCGGTGGCGACGAGCAGCGGGTAGCCGAACCGCCCGACGTCGTCGAAGGCGAGCGCGCCGTCGGAGCTCGCGCCGGGCGGAAGCTCCGCGACCGTGACGAGGTTCGCGCCGTCGCGGTCGAGCCGTACGATCCGGTTGTCGGGCGTGTGGCAGTAGACGCCGTCGGGCCAGAGCCGGTTCGGCGGCACGGCGCAGCGCATCTCCTCGCCGCCCTGGTCGAGGGAGGCGAACGGGCGCACCCCGGTCCCGTCGGCGTCGGCCGCCTCGATCGTGCCGAGGCTCTCCGCGACGTACAGCCACTCCCGCCCGGTCCAGGTCACCTGGCCGAGAGGCAGGTCGGTCTGGGCGAAGACGCCGACGTGGAGCGGCGCGGGCGCGGGCGGCGCGGCCGCGGACGCGCCCGGCGCGAGCGCGAGGAGGAGCGCGAGGACGAGGCTAGGTCGACGCACGGACCTCGTTCACGTCGTCGAAGGCGTGGGGCCCGAGGTCGGTGATCCAGAGCACGAAGTACCGTGCCCTCGCGCCGCCGAGCTCGAACGTCGTCCGCCGGCCGACGAGCTCCGGCCGGGTGAGGGCGTGGAACGGGCCGTGCGGGCCGTCGCCGGCCTCGACCCGCGCGGTGAAGCCCGGGGTGTCGGTCACGACCACGAGGCGGGCGAGCCTCACCGTCCCGCCGGCGTCGAGGACGATGCCGACCCCGCTCTTCAGGTTGCCGAAGTGGGGGTTCGCGTAGTGCTCGGTCGCCCACGCCGTCGCCGGGTCGCCGTCCGTCGCGAGGCGAAGGCGGCTGTCGTCCTCGACGCCGTCGCCGGGCGGAGGGTCGTAGGCGGCGACCGCCCGCAGGTGGACCGCGGTCCCGCCGCCGCGCGCGACCGGCGGACCGCCCCCGCCGGCGCCGCGGAGGAGCGCCCCGACGAGCGCGGCGGCGCCGAGGGCGAGCCCGGCGCCGAGGAGGGCGGCGGCCCCGGGTGCTCGCCGTCCCCGCCCGCGGCCGCGCGCCGGCCGCCGGGCCGCTGCGCCGGGCAGCACCACGGTCGGCGCGCCGCCCTCCCGCAGGTCGTCGAGGCAGGCCTGGAGCTCCCGGCCGAAGGCACGCATGGTCGGGAACCGCTCCTCCGGGCGCTTGGCGAGCGCGCGGGCGACCGCGGCGTCGAGGCGCGCCGGCACGTCCGGCCGCAGCGACGAGACGCGCGGCGCCGGCTCGTTGATGTGGCGCATCGCCACCGCGACGAAGGTCTCGCCCGGAAACGGCACCCGGCCGGTGAGGAGCTCGAACAGGACGACGCCGAGCGAGTAGACGTCGGTGTGCTCGCCGACGCGCTGCCCCTGCGCCTGCTCGGGCGCGATGTAGTCGGGGGTGCCGAGCACGGTCCCGGTCTGGGTGACGCCCTGCTTGATCTCGAGCGGGCGGGCGATCCCGAAGTCGGTCACCTTCGCCCGCCCGTCGCCGTTCACGAGCACGTTCTGCGGCTTCACGTCGCGGTGGACGAAGCCGTTCTCGTGGGCGTAGGCGAGGCCGCGCGCGACCTGGATGCCGAGCGCGAGCGCCCGCTCGACCGGCAGCGGGCCGGAGCGCGCGACGAGCTGCTTCAGGCTCTCGCCGGCGACGAGCTCAAGCACGATGAACGGGCAACCGTCGTCCTCGCCGCGGTCGATCACGGTGACGATGTTCTCGTGCACCAGGCCCGCGACCGTCATCGCCTCGCGACGGAAGCGCTCGACGTGCTCCCCGTCGCCCGCGTACTGCCGGTGGAGGACCTTCAGCGCGACCAGCCGGTCGAGCACCCGGTCGCGCGCCCGGAAGACGCTCGACATGCCCCCCGTCCCGACGAGCTCCTCGAGCTCGTACCGACCGGCGAGGACGTCGCCCGGCTTCACCCTCGGGACCCTTCCCGGCTGGAGGTCCGGCTAGTCGAGCACGTCGGCGAGCGCCTCTTCCCAGACGTCGAGCGCCTCGTCGAGCTCGGCATCCCCGATCACGAGCGGTACGAGCACGCGGATGCAGTTCGAGTAGACGCCGCAGGTGAGCAGCAGGAGGCCGCGGCCGAGCGCGCTCCTCGCCACCGCGTGCGCGAGCGCCGGCGCCGGCGCCCGCGTCTCCCGGCCGGCGACGAGCTCGAGCGCGAGCATCGACCCGAGCCCCCGCACATCGCCGATCGCCGGCCAGCGCTCCTGCCAGGCGAGCATCCGCGCCCGGACCGTCTCGCCGACCCGCGCCGAGCGCTCGACCAGCCGCTCGCCCTCGATCACCTCGAGGACGGCGAGCGCCGCGGCCAAGGCGACCGGGTTCCCGACGTAGGTGCCGCCGACGGCGCCCTCGTGGGGCGCGTCCATCAGCTCGGCGCGACCGAGCACGCCGGACAGCGGCAGGCCCATCGCGACCGACTTGGCGACGCAGATCAGGTCCGGCTCGACGCCGTAGTGCTCGCAGGCGAACAGGCGGCCGGTGCGACCGAAGCCGGTCTGCACCTCGTCGGCGACGAGGACGATCCCGTGCTCGTCGCAGATCCGGCGCAGGCCGGCCATGAACTCCGACGGCGCAACGACGAAGCCGCCCTCCCCCTGGACGGGCTCGACGACGATCGCCGCGACGGACGACGGCGCGACCTGCGTCGCGAACGCCCGCTCGAGCGCCGCGAGCGCGTGCGCCGCGGTGACGCCCCGGTACTCGTACGGGAACGGCAGCCGGTACACCTCCGGCACGAACGGCCCGAGGCCGTCCTTGTACGGCTTCGCCTTCGACGTCAGCGTCAGCGCGAGGTACGTGCGCCCGTGGAAGGCGCCCTCGAACGCGATCACGGCGGGCCTTCCCGTCGCGAGCCGCGCGAACTTGACCGCGTTCTCGACCGCCTCGGTGCCGGCGTTGAAGAACGCCGCCTTGACCGGCGCCGGGATCGGCACGAGCTCGGCGAGCCGCTCGGCGAGCGTGACGTAGACCTCGTACGGAACGACGGTGAAGTCGGTGTGGCTGAAGCGCCCGAGCTGCTCCTGCGCGGCCGCGACGACGTCGGGGTGCGAGTGGCCGACGTTGAGGCAGCCGACCCCGCCGGTGAAGTCGAGGTAGACGTTGCCGTCGACGTCGGTGAGCGTGGCGCCGCGGGCCGAGTCCGCGACCACCGGGAAGGTGAGCGCGAGCGGGCGCGCGACCGCACGGCTGATGCGCTCGACGATCGCGCGCGAGCGCGGCCCCGGGATCTCGGTACGGAGCTGGATCGTGCGGGTGGCCGCCATCCCCCGGAGCGTAGCTGCCTGCGAGAATCGGCAGGTCGTGGTTCTCGCCGACCGCACGATCGCCCGGCTGCTCGAGGAGGGCAGGATCGAGATCGACCCCTACGATCCCGCGCTCCTCCAGCCGTCGAGCGTGGACGTCCGCGTCGACCGCTACTTCCGCGTCTTCCGCAACAGCCGCTACCCGTTCATCGACGTCAAGCAGGCGCAGGAGGAGCTGACGGAGCTCGTCGAGGTCGGCGAGGAGCCGTTCATCCTCCACCCGGGCGAGTTCGTGCTCGGCTCGACCCTCGAGCGCGTGCGGCTCCCGGACGACCTCGTCGCCCGGCTCGAGGGCAAGTCGAGCCTGGGCAGGCTCGGGCTGCTGATCCACTCGACCGCCGGCTTCATCGACCCGGGCTGGGACGGGCACGTCACGCTCGAGCTCTCGAACGTCGCCAACCTCCCGATCACGATCTACCACGGGATGAAGATCGGCCAGCTCTCGTTCATGGAGCTCTCGGAGCCCGCCGCGTCGCCCTACGGCTCCGACCGGCTCGGCTCCAAGTACCAGGGGCAGAAGGGGCCGACGCCGAGCCGCTACTACCAGAACTTCGAGCGGTGAGGGTCCTCGTCACCGGCGGCACCGGCTTCGTGGGGACGGCGGTCGTGCACGAGCTGCGCGCGCGGGGGATCGAGGTCCGCGCGCTCGTGCGGCGGCCGGGACGCGCGGCCCGCCTCGCCCGCTACGGGGTCGAGATCGCGGTCGGCGACGTCACCGACCCCGACGGCGTGCTCGCCGCCGCGCGCGGCTGCACGCACGTGATCCACCTCGTGGCCGTGATCCGCGGGCGTCCGGCCGACGTCGAGCGCGTGATCGTCGGCGGGGCGCGCGCGGTGCTCGCCGCCGCGCGCACGGCGGGCGTCGGCCGGATCGTGCACATGAGCGCGCTCGGCGTCGGCGAGCGGACGAGGACCCTGACGCCGTACTTCGCGGCGAAGTGGCAGGCCGAGCAGGAGGTGAAGGGCTCCGGGATCGAGCACGTGATCTTCAGGCCGAGCTTCGTCTTCGGCGCCGACGGCGGCGTGCTGCCGACGCTCGTCCGGCAGGTGCGCTACGCGCCGCTCGTCGCGGTGATCGGCACGGGGACGCACCGGCTGCAGCCGGTGTGGGTCGGCGACCTGGCGGCGCACGTCGTCGCCGCGCTCGAGCTCCCCGCCGCGACCGGCCGCACGGTCGAGCTCGGGGGGCCGGAGCGGCTCTCCTGGGACGAGCTGTACCTCCGGATCGCGCGCGTGCTCGGGAAGCGCCGCAGGCTCGTGCACGTCCCCGCCGGGATCGCCCGCGCGGGCGCGCGGCTCACGGAGTGGATCCCCGGCTCGCCGCTGACGGCCGACCAGGTGACGATGCTGGAGGAGGCGGGCGACAACGTCGTCGAGGACGACGCGCCCGCGGCGGCCTTCGGCCTGCCGCGCGTCGCGCTCGACGAGATGATCCGGCGCGCGTGCTGAGCGAGCGCGCGACGGCGCGGGCCGGCCGCCGGCGGCAAGAGAAAGGGCCGCTCGCGGCGGCCCCTCCTCCGGTTGACCAGGTGGATTTCGTAGAGACGCTCCTCGCTCCCCTCAGTCGGCGGCGCCGGGGCGCTCCCTCCACCCCCGGGCGCTCGCCCGCGGGAAGCGGCGCGACCGCGCGAGTCCCCCACGCTGGCTAGGCGATTCCCCTCTCGGGTCCGGGGACGCGCCCCTACGAGCTGGCACCTCCACTGCCCGTCTTCGACGTCTGCATCGACCGGACCACCTCCTTTCCGCGGTCCTCTCACTCTAGCGGGCGGGTCAAGGCGGAGGCGCGCCGGACGGCGGGCTACACTGGCTCCCCTGCGCCGGGCCTGCGGCGCGCGACGGTCAAGGGGTTGTCCGTGGGAAAGGTGGTTGCGCTCGGCGCGCTCGCGCTGTCCCTCGCCGCGGCCGCGGCGCCGACCGCGAGCGCCCGGCCGGGCGACTGCGTGCCGGTGCGCGCGGTCTTCTACGAGTCGAGCGACTGGCAGCGGCTCGCGCAGGGGCTCGGCGCGAACCCGTCGCCCTGCGCCGACTACGTCGTCACCGTCCCGGCGCTCGCCGCCGACAAGACGCAGCTCGTGCCGGGGCGCGCCGCGGCCGTGCGCGCGCAGGGGCCGAACTTCCACGCGTGCGCCGAGATCAACTACAGCGCCTGGCAGAGCTGGGTGTCGAGCACCGGCAATTCCTGGTACTCGGCCGGGGTCGAGGCGAGGCGGCGGATGGCGGCCGCCGGCTTCGACGTCTCCTCCGGCGACACCTGGTGCCTGAACGAGCTCTCCTCCGCCGTCCGCACCAACACGGGCGCGGCCCGCCAGAACGTCCGCGACCTGATCCGCGGCCTCTACGAGGGCGACGGGACGCCGGTCAAGGGGATCGTCTTCGCCGTCGGCGTCGGGCAGTCGAGCGTCTCGTTCCCGACCTACAAGGCGACGATGGAGTCGTGGCTCCAGGATCAGAACTTCTGGGCCGACATGACCGCCTACGTCGGCGACTTCTTCCAGGAAGCGTACGGCGACGTGCGGAACTACGCGGTCGCCGGGGCCGACCCCGCCACGCGGGCGGGCTTCCTGAACGCGTTCCTGCAGCATCCGCTCGCGCTCGCGGAGGCGCCGGGGGCGCCGATCACGGTCGCGGCCGCGCGCAACTTCCTCGCCGGCGCCTACGGCCCGCTCGCAAACGCCTCCTGGGCGTGGCGCTCGTCCTACGGCTACACCGCCGTCGGCTCCGACGTGATGGCGGACTACATCTCCGCCGAGACCTACGCGATGCGCCTGGCCGGCGAGCCGCGGCTCGGCTTCGCGTGGAACCCGCTGAACTCGCAGGGTCTCTCCGCAAGCGACTTCGCCGCCCAGGTGGGGGCGCTGCTCGCCCGGCTCGCGGGCTCGATCCACGAGACCGACGGGGGCATCCCCTCCCAGGCGTGCGAGGCGACCGGCTGCTCGGCGGTCGTCCCGGGGGCCGCGCCGGTCACCGGCTGGAGCACCTTCTCGACCTGGACGCCGACGGTCGCCGCCTTCACGAGCCTGCCGGTCAACCTCCCGACCGCGACTCCCTCCGGCCCGATGACGATCCAGCTCCAGACCGGCGGCGTCGCGACCACCCTGCCGAACCCCTCGACGCTGACGATCACCTCGAGCTCGCCCGGCGGAAGCTTCTCGACGAGCCCGGCCGGCCCCTGGAGCCCGTCGCTCACGCTCACCCTGCCGCCCTGGACGGGGACGACCACCTTCTACATGGAAGACACGGACGCCGGTACCCCGCGGGTGACCGCCAACCTCGACGGGCAGGTCACGAGCCAGGTCGAGACGATCGCCGCGCCGGCCCCGGCCACGACGACCGCGCCGCCGCCCCCGCCGCCGCCGGCGACCGTGACCCAGGTCGCGTTCACCCCGATCGCCGGGCGGCTGCACGTCGGTGTCCGCGTGACCGACGGGGCCGGCCAGCCGCTCGAGGCGCGGCTCAGCCTCGCGCTCCTACGCGGCACGTCCCCGTTCGCCTCGACGAGCGGCCACACGAGGCCGGACGGGTGGTTCGCGCTCACCGCCTTCCCGAGGCTCGAGCGCGGCTGCTACCGGGCTGTCGTCCGCTCCCTGACCGCGAGCGGCCACCGCTGGGACGGCTCCTCGCCGGCCCGCACCTACTGCGTGCGCTTCCTGCCGATGCACGTCGCCGCGATCGCCTTCGGCCGCAGGAACGGCCACCTCCGAGTCGGCGTCCGCGTCGTCGACGACGCAGGCCGCGTCGTCCTCGCCCGGGTCGCGGTCAGGATCGAGCGGCACGCGGCCACCTACGCCTCCGGCGCCGGCCGAGCCGCCTCCAACGGCTGGTTCGCGCTCACCGCCGCCCCCAGGCACGCCAGGGGCTGCTTCCGCGCGACCGTCACCTCGCTCGCGGCGGCCGGCTACCGCTGGGACGGCGGCGGCGCCGCCAAGACCGCCTGCCTGCCCTGAGCGGCGGTCGGGCGCCCGCCGGCGGCCGGGCCCCGCTCAGACCGCGACCTTGACGATCCCGTCCTCGACCCGGACCGGGAACGTGCGCACCGGCAGGTAGGCGGGCAGCGTCAGCGCCCGGCCGGTCGCGATGTCGAAGGTCGCGCCGTGCCGCGGGCAGACGGCGACGCAGCGCTCGCCGTCCCACGTTCCCTCGCAGAGCGGCCCGTCGTCGTGCGAGCAGCGGTCCTCGAGCGCGTACAGCGCGCCGCCGCAGTTGTAGACGCCGATCGAGTAGGGCTCCGCCCGGACCAGCTTCATCGCGCCGGGCGGCAGCTCCTCCGCCCGGCACACCTCGACCTCAGGCAACGTCGAGGCCCTGCCACTCGTCCGGGAGCGGCGTCCCCTTCGCGCGGTGGAGCGCGACCTTCAGCACCCCGAGCCCGAGGATCGCGCACTTGAGGCGGATCGGCGTCAGCCGGATCCCGACCTCGTCGAGGAGCTCCTCCTTCGGGAGCGCGGCCACCGACGCCGCCGTCCGGCCTTTGACGAGGTCGGTGAGCATCGAGGTCGCCGCCTGCGAGATCGCGCACCCGCGCCCCTCGAAGCGGACGTCGTCGATCGTCTCGCCGTCCTCGCCGAACCGCAGCGAGATCGAGACCTCGTCGCCGCACAGCGGGTTCTGGCCCTCCGCGTGCGCGTGCGGCTCCTCCAGGCGCCCGTAGTTCCGCGGGTTCTTGTAGTGGTCGAGGATCACCTCGCGGTACATGTCCTCGAATTCGCTCATGCGTGGATCTCGATGACGCGGCGGACGCCGGCGACGAGCCGGTCGACCTCGTCGCGCGTGTTGTAGAGGTAGAAGCTCGCGCGGTTGGTGGCGGCGACGTCGAGCCGCCGCATCAGCGGCTGGCAGCAGTGGTGCGCGGCGCGGATGCAGACCGCGTCGAGGTCGAGGAGCTGCGCGACGTCGTGAGGATGGACGCCCGCGACGTTGAAGCTCACGATCCCCGCCCGGCGGTCGCAGGGCGGGCCGTAGAGCGTGACGCCGGGAAGCTCGCCGAGCTGCTCGAGCGCGTACGCGGCGAGCTCCCGCTCGTGCCGCTCGATCGCGTCCAGGCCGACCGCCTCGAGGTAGTCGATCGCCGCTCCGAGGCCGACCGCCTCCGCCGTCGGCGACGTGCCGGCCTCGAACTTCGCCGGCAGCTCGGCCCAGGTCGTCTCCTCCGCCGTGACCTTGCGGATCATGTGGCCGCCCATCAGGAACGGCTCCATCCGCTGCAGGAGCTCGGCGCGACCCCAGAGGAAGCCGATCCCGCTCGGGCCGCACAGCTTGTGGCCGGAGACGGCGAGGAAGTCGGTGCCGAGCGTCTGCACGTCGATCCGCCGGTGCGGAGCGGCCTGAGCGCCGTCGCAGACGTGGATCGCCCCTCGCTCGTGCGCCCACGCCGCGATCCGCGCGACGTCGTTGATCGTCCCGAGCGCGTTCGAGACGAGGCCGGACGCCACCACCTTGACGCCCTCGAAGCCGTCGAGGAGGTCGAGCCGGAGCTCGCCCGCCTCGGTCACCGGGAGGACGCGGAAGTCGGCCCCGGTGCGCCTCGCGACGTACTGCCACGGGACGAAGTTGGAGTGGTGCTCGAGCTCCGTGACGAGCACCGTGTCTCCCGGCCCGAGGTTCGAGAGCCCCCACGCGTAGGCGACGAGGTTCAGCGCCTCGGTCGCGTTGCGCACGAAGACGATCTCCCGCTCGCTCCGCGCGTTCACGAATCCGCGCGCCTTCTCCCGCGCGCCCTCGAGCGCCTCGGTCGCCCGCTCGCCCAGCTCGTACACCCCCCGGTGGACGTTCGAGTACGACGTCTCGTAGAAGCGCGTCATCGCCTCGAGCACCTGGCGAGGCTTCTGGGCGCTCGCCGCCGAGTCGAGGTAGGCGAGCGGCTTCCCGTGGAACCGCTGCTCGAAGATCGGGAAGTCCGCGCGCAGCTTCTCCGCGTCGAGCGCGGGCTGGACCTCCTGAACGGCCATGACCCTACTGTAGCGACGGGTCTGCCGGCACCTGGGAGCGGGACGGCCGGGCTGCGGGCGCCCGCCCGCTCCCGGCCGCCGCTCAGCGGCCGGGGATCCGCGCCTCGAGCGCGGCCCCGAGCGCCTCGCGTACCGGCTCGAGCTCGATCCGGTCGAGCACGTCCTGGAAGAAGCCGCGCACGATCAGCCGCTCGGCCTCCGCCTGGGAGAGCCCACGCGCCATCAGGTAGAAGAGCATGTTCCGGTCGACGCGGCCGAGGGTGGCGCCGTGGGTGCAACGGACGTCGTTCGCCATGATCTCGAGCCCCGGGATCGAGTCGGCGTGCGCCTGTGGCGAGAGCAGCAGGTTGCGGTTCTCCTGGTAGGCGTTCGTCTTCTGCGCGTCCGGCTCGACGCGGATCATCCCGCGCCACACCGCCCGCGCGCTCTCGCGCAGGGCGCCCTTGAACGCGAAGTCGGACTCGGTCGAGGGCGCGATGTGCTCCTGGAAGGTGTCGTAGTCGAGGTGCTGGTCGCCGTCGGCGAAGTAGGCTCCCGTCACCCGCGAGGTCGCGCCCGGCCCGTTGAGGTCGTTCTGGATCCGGACCTTCCCCTTCTTCGACCCGAAGCCGCCGGCGACCCAGTCGAGCTCGGCGTCGCGCTCCACCCGGGCGTGGTGGGTGGCGAAGTGCCACGTCTCGTGCGAGAGGTTCTGCACGGAGACGTACCGGAGCCTCGCCGCCTGCTCGACGAAGAGCTCGGCGACCGCGTTCGAGTACGCGGCGAGGTCGGGGCGCGCCGACTGGTACTCCTCGATCAGCGTGAAGCTCGAGCCCTCCTCGGCGACGACGAGCAGCCGCCAGAAGAGGGCGGTGCCAGACCCGGAGCCGACGATCCGGACGTAGAGCGGCTGCTCGAGCACGAGCCCCTTCGGGACCCGGACGAGCAGGCCATGCCGCCAGAGGGCGGCGTTGTGGGCGGCGAACTTCTCGTCCCAGCCGACGAGGGAGTAGAGCAGGGGATTCCCCTCGTCGAGCGGCGCGAAGGTCACCCCGTCGGGTGCCCGCTCGATCTCGAGCCCGCCCTCGGTCACGGTCGCGAGCCCGGCCACCTCCAGGTCGAGCATCCGTCGCACATCCGTCGCAACTGTGAAGGGGTCTGACCCCTGCGCGAAGGCGTCCGGGTCGAAGCCGCGCAGGTCGGTGAAGCGCCAGGCTTCCTCGCTCGTGTCCGGGAGCGGGAGCGCCCGGTAGCGCTCCAGCGCCGCGGCGTTAGCCAACCGATCCTTCCATCTGGAGCTGGATCAGGCGGTTCATCTCGACCGCGTACTCGAGCGGCAGCTCCTTCGTGATCGGCTCGACGAAGCCGGACACCACCATCGCCGAGGCCTCGGCCTCGGAGAGCCCGCGCGACATCAGGTAGAACAGCTGCTCCTCGCCGATCTTCGACACCGTCGCCTCGTGGCCGATGTCGACCTCGTTCTCGTCGATGCGGATGTACGGGTAGGTGTCGGAGCGCGACTCCTCGTCGAGGATCAGCGCGTCGCACACCACCTTCGACTTCGCGTTCTTCGCCCCCTTGGCCACCTCGAGCAGGCCCCGATAGCCGGCGCGCCCGCCGTTCTTCGAGATCGACTTCGAGGTGATGACGCTCGACGTGTTCGGCGCGACGTGGACGCACTTGCCGCCCGCGTCCTGGTGCTGGCCGGCGCCGGCGAACGCGATCGACAGCACCTCGCCGTGCGCGCCCTCCCCGAGCAGCCAGATCGCGGGGTACTTCATCGTCAGCTTCGAGCCGAGGTTCCCGTCGACCCACTCCATCGTCGCCTCCTCGTAGGCGACGGCGCGCTTGGTGACCAGGTTGTAGACGTTGTTCGACCAGTTCTGGATCGTCGTGTAACGGCAGCGGCCACCCTTCTTCACCACGATCTCCACCACCGCGGAGTGGAGCGAGTCGCTCGAGTAGATCGGCGCCGTGCAGCCCTCGACGTAGTGCACGTAGGCGCCCTCGTCGACGATGATCAGCGTGCGCTCGAACTGGCCCATGTTCTCCGCGTTGATGCGGAAGTAGGCCTGGAGCGGCAGCTCGACCCTGACTCCCGGCGGCACGTAGATGAACGACCCGCCCGACCAGACGGCCGAGTTCAGCGCCGCGAACTTGTTGTCGTTGTTCGGGATGATCGTGCCGAAGTACTGCCTGACGAGCTCCTCGTGCTCGCGCAGCCCCGAGTCCATGTCGAGGAAGATCACGCCCTTCGACGCGAGATCGGCCTGCAGCTTGTGGTAGACGACCTCGCTCTCGTACTGCGCGCCGACGCCCGCGAGGTACTTCTTCTCCGCCTCCGGGATGCCGAGCTTGTCCCAGGTCTCCCTGATGTCGGGTGGAAGTTCGTCCCACGACTCGGCCTGCTTCTCGGTCGGCTTGATGTAGTAGTAGATCGAGTCGAAGTCGATCCCGGAGAGGTCGCCACCCCACGTCGGCAGCGGGCGCGCGAGGAAGTAGTCGAGCGACTGGTGCCGGAACCTCCGCATCCAGTCCGGCTCGTCCTTGTGCGAGCTGATCGCGTCGACGAGCTCGTGGGAGAGCCCCCGGCCCGACTTGAAGAAGTAGTCCTCCGGGACGTGGAACCCGTACTTGATCGCGTAGTCGGAGCCGATTCCGCGGACGATCTCGGTCTCGGTCTGTGCAGTCTGTGCAGTCTCGATCCGGGCCATCTAGATCGCTGCCTTCTCCTTCTCCCACCTCGCGTACCCCGACTTCTCCAGCTCGTGGGCGAGCTCCGGGCCGCCTTCGGAAACGATAGCTCCGTCCACGAGCACGTGGACGAAGTCGGGCTCGATGTAGTTGAGGATCCGCTGGTAGTGCGTGATCACGAGCGCGCCCATCTCCGGGCCGACGAGCTCCTTGACACCGCTCGCGACGACCTTGAGCGCGTCGATGTCGAGGCCGGAGTCGGTCTCGTCGAGCACCGCGATCCGCGGGCGAAGCATCGCCATCTGCAGGATCTCGACCCGCTTCTTCTCCCCGCCGGAGAAGCCGTCGTTCAGGTAGCGGGACGCGAGCTCGCGCGAGACCTTCAGCCGGTCCATCTCGGCGAAGAGCGCGGTGCGGAACTCCTTCACCGGGATCGGGTCGTCGGTGCCGGCCCTCGCCCTGCGCACCGCGTTGATCGCCGTGCGCAGGAAGTTCGTCACCGTCACCCCGGGGACCGCCTGCGGGTACTGGAAGGCGAGGAAGAGACCCTTCTGCGCGCGCTCGTCCGCCCCCGCCTCCGTCAGGTCCTCGCCGTCGAGCAGGATCCGCCCCTCGGTGATCACGTACGCCGGGTGGCCGGCGATCGCGTAGGCGAGCGTCGACTTGCCCGAGCCGTTCGGGCCCATGACCGCGTGCACCTCGCCGCTTGCGACGGTGAGGTCGACGCCCTTGACGATCTCGGTGCCGTCGTCGAGCGCGACGTGGAGATTCCTCAGTTCCAGGACTGCCAGAGAGCTCCCTCCGCATGACGGAAAACGGGGACGCCCCACATGGTAGCCGGCGGGCGGCGGCCCGGCCGGGCCGCCGCCGGGCCGGTCGGGGGGAAACCTGGTACCCTTGCGCGCATGGGAACAGGAATCCTCACTCCGACTCACCTCATCTTCCTGCTGCTTCTCGCCCTGCTCCTCTTCGGCGCGAAGCGCCTGCCGGAGATCGGGCGCTCACTCGGGGTCGGCATGCGCGAGTTCAAGGACTCGGTGACGGCGAAGCAGGACGACACGGGGGCCCGGTCGGAGTTGCCGCCGCCCGCCCCGGCGCCGCCCGCGGCACCCGCGCCGCCCGCTCCTGAGGCCGCCGTCCCGGCGCCGCCCGCAGCCGAGCCGCAGCGCGAGACCGAGACCGTCTCCTAGCGGGACCGTCGCGTGGCGCGGCTGCGGCTGAAGGCTCCGCGTCGCCTGGAGCACGGCGAAGAAGCGTCGCTCGTCGAGCACCTCGAGGAGCTGCGCCAGCGGCTGTTCTGGATCATCGGCGCCGTCGTGATCGGGAGCGTGATCGGCTTCTCGATCCACTCGCACCTGATCCGCTGGTTCCTGCACACGCTCCCGAAGCACCACCAGAAGCTCTACTACTTCAGTCCGATCCAGGGCTTCACGACGACGCTCTGGCTCGCGGCGTACTTCGGCATCGCCGTCTCGCTCCCGATCATCGTCTGGCACGTGTGGGCGTTCTTCATCCCCGCCGTCGACAAGGAGAAGGCCGACATGCTGCGCTGGCTCGGCCTGCTCGCCGCGGTGCTCGCGCTCGGAGGCCTCGCGTTCGGCTACTTCGTCGTCCTGCCGGCGGCGCTGCGGTTCCTGACGAACTACGACTCCCAGCAGCTCCACTCGCTCCTGAACGCGCGCGACTTCCTCGGCTTCTGCGTGCACGTGGAGCTGGCGATGATGGTCGTCTTCGAGATGCCCGTGTTCCTCGTCGGGCTGACGCGGCTCGGCATCCTCACCACCGAGCGGCTGCGACGGAACCGGCGGATGGGCTACTTCCTGAGCGGAGTGGTGGCGATGGCGGTGGCGCCGAGCGTCGACCCGGTGACGACGACGCTCCAGGCGCTGCCGCTGTTCGTGCTCTTCGAGGGGTCGATCCAGCTCTGCAAGCTCCTCGACCGTCGCAGCGCCCGCCTGCAGACCGCCGTCCAGACGTGACCGGCGCGATCTCCGCCGACTGGGTGCTACCGGTCGACGGCCCACCGCTCCGGCAGGCCTTCGTCGCCTGGCACGAGGGACGGATCACCGAGGTCGGGGTGGGGAGAGCGGAGCGCCACGTCGCCGGCGCCGCCATCCTCCCCGGCCTCGTGAACGCGCACACCCACCTCGAGTACGCGGTCTACGCCGGCTTCGGCGACGGCCTGCCGTTCTCCCTCTGGCTGCTCGACCACGCCGCCCGCAAGTCCCGGCTCGGCCTCCCGGAGATGGAGGCGATCGCGCGCGCCGGGGCCGCCGACTGCCTCGCCTCCGGCGTCACGACCGTCGGCGACTGCTCCTTCTCCGGCGCCGCCGCGACCGCCTGCGCCGAGCTCGGGCTGCGGGCGACGGTCTTCCTCGAGCTGTTCGACCTCGACGGCTTCGGACGCGAGCGGTTCGAGGAGACGCGGTCGCGCATCGGCGGCAGCCTCTCGGACCGCGTCCGGCTCGGGGTCTCGCCGCACGCCCCGTACACGTGCTCGCCCGCGCTCTACCGCGAGAGCCTCGAGCTCGGCCTCCCGCTCGCGACGCACCTGAACGAGAGCCAGGACGAGCTCGACTGGCTCGCGGACGGCACCGGCCCGTGGCGTGCGCTCGCCGGACGCCTGCCGCCGCCGCTCGGGCGCAGCGGCATCCGGGCGCTCGCCGAGGAGGGGCTCCTGCGCGGCGGCGTCCTCGCGGCGCACTGCGTCGTCGTCGACGACGAGGAGATCGGCCTGCTCGCGCGGAACGGCGTCGCCGTCGCCCACTGCCCCCGCTCGAACGCGCTGCTCGGCTGTGGCATCGCGCCGCTCGCGGCGCTGCGGGCCGCCGGCGTGACCGTGGGGCTCGGCACCGACTCACCCGCCTCGACGCCGTCGTTCGACCTGTTCGACGAGCTGCGGGCCGCCGTCGCGGTCGCGCGGGCGCGGGAGCGGCGAAGCGACGCCCTCGACGCCGCCGGCGCCCTCGAGCTCGCGACGATCGGCGGCGCGCGGGCGCTCGGCCTGGACGACGAGATCGGGACCCTCACCCCCGGCAAACGGGCCGACCTCACGGTCCTCTCGCTCGCCGGCAGCCCGTACGATCCCGTCGAGGACCCGGCGGTCGCCGTCGTCTTCGGCGGCTCCCCGGCGCGTGTCCTCGAGACGATCGTCGACGGCGAGGTCCGCTACCGGCAAGGAGACACGTGGCCCGAGGTACGCAACACCGCAAGCGCCGTCCGCAGGCGTCTGCTCGGGTAGCGGCGACGCCGGCGACGAGCCGGCGGCGCCGCCCCAAGCATGCGAGCTGGGAGGATCAGCTCTTCTTCGCGCGCCTGCGCGTGCACGCGAAGTGGATGTTCGTCCTCCTCGCGCTCGTGTTCGCGATCGGGTTCGTCGTCTTCGGCGTCGGCTCCGGCTCGACCGGGATCAGCGACGCGCTGCAGAACTTCTTCAGCGGCGCCGGCGGCTCGGCCGGCCCCTCGCTCGCGTCGCTCGAGCGCAAGGCCTACCTGAACGGGAACGACGCGAGCGCCTGGAGCGCGTACGCGGCGAAGCTCGTGCAGGAGAACAAGCTCGACGACGCGATCGCCGCCTATCGCCACTACCTCGGGCTCCGACCACGCGACGAGAGCGCACTGGAGCAGCTCGCGGGCCTGTACACGCGGCAGCGGGACCACTACCAGACGGTCTACGACGACAGCCAGACGGTGACGTCCGTCCTCTCGCCGACCGCGCCGTTCCAGCCGTCCCCGAGCTCGCCTCTCGGCAAGGCGATGGCCACGCTGACGAACCCGATCCAGGCGGCGATCTCGTCGACGGTCGGCAGCGTCGCCAGCGCCGCCTACTCGAAGATGCTCTCGTACGAGCAGGGGGCCGTGCAGATCTACCGGCGGATCGCGCAGCTCAACCCGAAGGACGCCACCGCCCAGCTCCAGCTCGGCGAGGCCGCGGCCGGCGCCAACGACCTGCCGACGGCGATCGCGGCGTTCTCCCGGTTCCTCGCGCTCGCCCCCGACGACCCGCTCGCCCCCAAGGTCAAGCAGACGGTCGCGCAGCTCCGCGCGGCGCAGCGGGCAACTGCGACGCCGCGCGGCAAGCACAAGTAGACTCGGGCACGGACGATGGGCGGTCCCGGGACGATGAACTTCGACGTGAGGACGGAGCGGCTCTCCCCTGCCGCCAGCGTGATCGCGCTGGCCGGGGAGGTCGACCTCTACACGGCGCCGGAGTTCAAGCAGCGGCTGCTCGAGGCGATCGCGCAGGGCGCGACTCGCGTCGTCGTCGACCTCAGCGACACCACCTTCATCGACTCGACGGCGCTCGGGGTGCTCGTCGGCGCCGTCAAGCGGCTGCGCGAGCACGACGGCCGGCTCGCGCTCGTCTGTAACGATCGCAACATCGCCAAGATCTTCGAGATCACCGGCCTCGACCGTGTCTTCGCGATCTACGGCACCCGCCCCGAGGCGGTCGCGGCGATCGAGGAGGAGCTCCCGACCTCTGCGTAGGATCGCCCTCATCGCTCTCGTCGGGGTCGTCGCCGCCGGGTGCGGAGCGGTCGGCCGTGTCACGGGCATCACGTCTGCGGACATCGCCCGCGGGAAGCAGCTCTTCCAGATGCAGACGCTCCCGAACGGGAGGCCGGGCTGCGGCACCTGCCACACGCTCGCCGCCGCCGGGACGCACGGGACGATCGGCCCCAACCTCGACGACGCGTTCGCCGCCGACCGGAGCAAGATCTTCGCCTCGTCCGCCACGGAGCAGACGATCCGCGACGTCGTCCGGGGACAGATCGCCTACGCCGAGCAGGACCCCGGCACCGGCAAGCCGGGAATGCCGCCGAACCTCGTGACCGGCCAGGACGCGAAGGACATCGCCGCGTTCGTCGCGAAGTGCGCGGCCGTGCCGCACTGCTCCGCCTAGGGAGCACCGCCGCCGGCGGCGCCGTCAGGTGGGCGCGCCGGCAGCCTCCAGGTCGACCACGACGTGCGTGACCGGGAGCGCGAAGCGCTCCCGCGCACGCTCGACGACGCCCCGCTCGAGCCAGTTCGATCGCCCGGGTGGATGGGTGGAGATGATCACCTCGTCGGGGGCGAAGGTGCGCAGCGCGTCCTCGATCGCCTGGAGCGGGTCGCTGTCGCCCACCTCGCCGCGCGCGTCGATCCCGGCGGCCCGCATCGCCGCGAGCGACGCCTCCAGGCGAGCTTTCGCGTCCTCGAGCGCCTCGTCGAGGTCGGAGGTCCAGTGCTTCAGCGGCGAGTTGAGCGCCGGGCTGACCACGAGCACCTTCTCGCCCGACCGGCAGCGCCTGCAGACCTCGTCGATGAGCTCCGTGCCGGCGACCGTCTCGTTCGCGACCACGAGGATCCGCCGCTCCCCCGCGGGGTGCGGCGGCGGCGCCTGCGGGACCGGCCGCTCCCGCCGGCCCCGGGTGAAGATCCACCAGGCGACGACCGCGGTCTCGACCACGAACACCCCGAGCCCGACCCAGGGGTCGATCTTGTTGCCGATCACGATCAGCGCCCCGTAGACGATCGTGAGCAGCACGAACCGGAACGCCTCCGCCTCGGTTCTGAACGGGTTCCTCGGCATGGTCCGCCCCTTTATACCCGAGGCGGCTCGCTTCTACGCGGCCGCCGGCTAGAGGATGTAGACCGTCGTGTAGACGACGAGCCACATGACGTCGACGAAGTGCCAGTAGATCCCGCCGACCTCGATCCCGTGGTGGTGCTCGGGGCTGAAGTGGCCCCGGAAGGCGCGGATCGTCATCACGAGCAGGATCGCGAGGCCGACGAGCACGTGGCACCCGTGGAGACCGGTGAGACCGAAGAACGTGGCGGCGAACGAGGTGTCGCTCGTGTTGAAGCCGACGCGGAGGAACTCGAACACCTGCCCGAGCAGGAAGGTGAGCCCGAGCAGGAAGGTGAGCACCATCCCCGCCTGGAAGCCGGCACGGTGGCCGCGCTTGATCGACTGGGTGGCCCAGTGCATGGTGAAGCTCGACGTCACCAGGATGCAGGTGTTGATCAGGGCGACGAAGACCGGCCGCGAGTACGGATGGCCGGTCGCCGGGTCGATCGGCGGCCACGGATGCGTGTTCGCCGCCACCCGGTCGAAGAAGTAGACGGTGAAGAACGAGCCGAAGAGCATGATCTCCGACCCGATGAAGAGGAAGATGCCGACGATCGGCGGCGCGATCCGCGAGCTGTAGTGGATCGGCGGCGGATGCAGGTTCGCGTCGCCGCGTCCGTGGCCGTGCGGATGAGCCTCTGCTGCAGCCGTCATCGCTCGCGCGCCCCGCGGTCTACTCCGCCGTCACCGGCGCGGGCACGGCGGCGCCGAAGATCGCGTGCCGCGCGCCCGGGACGCCGTACTCGTACGGTCCGCCGACGACCTGCGGGATCTCGTCGAAGTTGAAGATCGGCGGCGGCGAGGGCACCTGCCACTCGAGCGTCATCGCGCGCCACGGGTTCGCGGCCGCCTTCGGGCCGTGCGACCACGACCAGACCATGTTGTAGATGAAGAGGATCGTCGAGGCGCCGAGACCGAACGACGCGATCGAGATGAACTCGTTCAGGCCGGCGAAGCGCTCGGCGTAGTCGGCGACGCGGCGCGGCATCCCCTGCAGCCCGAGGTAGTGCATCGGGAAGAACGTGAGGTTGAACGCGACCAGGGTCAGCCAGAAGTGGAGCTGGCCGAGCCGCTCGTTGTACATCCGCCCCGTCATCTTCGGAAACCAGTAGTAGATCCCGGCGAAGAGCGTCATCATCGATCCGCCGAAGAGCACGTAGTGGATGTGCGCGACGAGGAAGTAGGTGCCGCTCGCCTGGATGTCGATCGGCACGGCGCCGAGGAAGATGCCGGACAGCCCGCCGATGACGAAGTTGGCGATGAAGCCGACGGCGAAGAGCATCGGCGTCGTGAAGTGGATACGTCCCTCCCACATGGTCGCGAGCCACGAGAACACCTTGATCCCGGTCGGGACCGCGATCAGCAGGGTCGTGACCATCATCGGGACGCGCAGCCAGCCGGCCATGCCGGCCACGAACATGTGGTGCGCCCACACCGAGAACCCGAGGATCAGGATCGCGAGCAGCGAGAGCGCCATCAGCCGGTAGCCGAAGATCGGCTTCCGGCTCATCACCGCGATCACCTCGGAGACGATCCCGAAGCCCGGGAGCATCATGATGTAGACCGCAGGATGTGAGTAGAACCAGAAGATGTGCTGGTACCCCAGGGCGTAGCCGTTGTGGCCCGCCTCGAAGTAGTTCGTGTGCAGGACGCGGTCGAAGAGGACGAAGAACTGGGAGCCGGCGATGAACGGCGTCGCGAGGACGACGAGCATCGACGTGGAGAAGTTCGCCCAGACGAGCAACGGCATCCGCCAGAACGTCATCCCCGGCGCGCGCATGGTGATGATCGTGACCAGGAAGTTGAGCGCGGTCATGATCGAGCTCGCGCCCGCCCACTGGACGGCCATGTTGAAGAAGATCTGGCCCATCGGCTGGTGCGAGCAGAGCGGCGCGTAGCAGGTCCAGCCGGTCGACGGGCCGCCGCCCGGGGCGATCATCCCGCCGATCAGCATCAGCCCGGCGATCGGCAGCAGCCAGAACGAGAGCGCGTTCAGCTTCGGGAAGGCCATGTCGGCCGCGCCGATCATCAGCGGGATGACGAAGTTCCCGAGCGCTGCGAAGCCCGGGATCACCACGAGGAAGATCATCAGCGCCGCGTGGTTCGAGACGAGGACGTTGAACGTCTGCGGGTTGAAGTACTGGTCGCCCGGATGCGCGAGCTCGGCGCGGAAGAGGAGGGCGAGGAAGCCGCCGACGATGAAGAAGAAGACGACGGTGCAGAGGTACTGGATCCCGATCACCTTGTGGTCGGGGTTCGGCCGGAAGTAGTCGCGCCAGCTCCGCGCTCCGTGCCCCTCGTGCAGGTCGGGCCGGGTCGGGCGGCCCGACATGTAGTAGAGCCAGTAGTCGAACGCGCCGATGGCGGCGAGGAACCCGACCGGGTAGCTGACGAGGGCGACGGTGACGATCGGGCCGCTCTTCCAGAGCGGGTGCCAGTTCGCCGCCCAGCGAAGCAGCACGGTGATCCCGAGCCAGAGGCTTCCGAAGGCCGGGGTGAACCAGAGCGCGCGCAGCCAGCCCGGGCCGGTCCAGCGGCGCCAGCCCGTGCGCGGCGGCGTCGGCGCGTGGACGGCGTGTCCGTTCGCGGAGTGGATGTCGTGGACGTGGGCTGCTTCGGTCATGACGTGTGTTGCGCGAGATACTGCACGAGTTGGTCGAGCTTGTCGGAGGGGATCGTCTGCCCGAACGTCGTCGGCATCGACCCCTTCGGATACCCGGGCTCGATGTACTTGTTCGGATCGACGATCGACTCCTTGATGAACGGCACGAGCGCCTCGTGAGCGCGCGCAGCTTCCTCCTTCAGCTTGTCGAGATCGGGACCGACCTTTCCGACCGCACCGGGAATCGCCTTGAACGTGTGGCAGGCGACGCAGCCGTTCGACGTGAACGTCGCGGCCGCGCTCCCCGCGCTCGGCGCCGCGGCAGCGGCGCCCTTGTACCACTTGTCGAAGGCGGCGTCGCTCATCACGATCGCGGTGTTGCGCATCAGCGCGTGACCGAGACCGCAGAGCTGCGTGCAGATGATCGGGTACGTCCCGATCTTCGTCGGCGTGATCACGAGCTTGTTGTGCAGCCCAGGCACCGCGTCGCTCTTCTGCCCGAACTGCGGCACCCAGAACGAGTGGATGACGTCGTTCGACTCGAGCGTGAGCTGGACCGTTCGGTTCTGCGGCAACCGGAGCGCGTCGGCATAGGTCTTGCCGTTCGGGTAGGTGAACGTGTAGGCGAACTGCATCGTCGTCACGGTGATCTTCAGCGGGTCGCGGCCCGCGTTCGAGTTCTTCGCGAGCACGATCGCGCTCACGATCGCGATCGCCGTCACGAGCGCGAACGGGACCGCCGTCCACACGATCTCGAGCTGCGTGTGGCCGTGCACCGGCGGCCCGTCCGAGAGGTCGCCCTCCTTGACGCGGAACTTCCACAGCGAGTACACGGCAACCGCGCAGACGATCGCGAAGATCCCAACGCAGATCGCGGTGGCAAACCAGTACACGAACCAGATCCGGCCGGCCTCCTTCGACGACGCCGGCGGCAACCAGGGAACGAGAAGCGCCACGGCCGCCCCGATCGCGAACGCGACCACGGTCAGGCCGAGCAGCTGGAGGAGCGACCCTCGACGCACCGAACCGAACCCTACTCGATCGTCACAAGCTGACGCGGAAGAACCGATTCCTAGGCGGTTTTCGTTGTCTCAAAGCGCACGTTCTCGCCCTCGGCGGACGGCGGCGGCGGCCTCGGCCGCGCGATGGGCATCGGCCTCAGCCTGATCCTGATCGCCGCCGGCGCGATCCTCACCTGGGCGGGGCCCGCACGCACCGCCGGCGTCGACGTCGCCGCCGCCGGCGTCGTCGTCATGCTCGCGGGCGGCCTCTGCCTGCTCCTCTCGCTCGTCTGCTGGGAGCGGTTCGGCGCCCGCCCCGTCTCGCGCGCCCGCCGGGACGAGCCGCCCCCCGGGGCCTGAGGCGGGTCGAGGGCACGGCCGGCACCCGCGGCGCGTCGGGCACGCGACGGCCCTCCGGCTCGCCTACCGTGTCGTCCGCTTGGCGCTCCGGCTCCTCCTCGCCGCGCTCGCCGCGGCCCTCGTCCTCCCCGCCGTCCCGGCGGCCGCCCCCGCCCCGGCGCAGGGCCGCTTCCTCGCGCTCGCCGAGCAGGGGCTCGCGCAGGCGCGCGCGCGCTGGTGGGACGCCGGCGCCGGCTGGTACCGCGACCGGCTCGACCCCACGTTCCGGCCGTCCGCGCCGCTCGCCTACCTCTGGTCGGCGTTCGGCCTCTTCGAGGCGGTCGACGCGGTCGCGATCGCCGACCCGACGCCGGCGCACCGCAGGGCCGTGCGCGCATTCGCCGCCGGGGCGCGCCGCTACTGGAACCCCGACGTCGGCGGCTTCGCCTACTACCCGGGCACCCGCGGCCACAAGGTCACCTACTTCGACGACAACGGCTGGTGGGCGATCGCGTTCCTCGACGCCTACCGCGCGACCGGCGACCGGGCCGACCTCGCCGACGCCGCGCGCGCGTTCTGGTTCATCGCCACGCGCGGCTGGGCCGCGGGCGGCGGGACGTGGTGGGACACGCGGCACGGCCACATCACCGCCGAGCCCCTCGCGGCGGCGGCCTTCGTCGGCGCCGCGCTCTACGGCGCCACCGGCGAGGAGCGCTACCTGCAGACGGTCGACCGGATGGTCGCCTGGGCGGACCGCGCGTCCTTCGACCCGCGCGCCCGGCTCTACCAGCGCAGCCCGACCTCCCCGGTCGACATGGACTACGTCGAGGGGATGATGATCGGCGCCGACCTCGAGCTTTGCCGGTACGCGCACCGGCCCGCCGACTGCGCGAAGGCGCGGGCGCTCGCCCGGGCGTCGCTCGCCGCGTTCCCCCCGGCGCTCGACTGGTCGCCGACGGCCGACGCGATCTACCTGCGCTTCCTGCTCGACCTCTTCCGCGCAGACGGCGACCGCCGGCTGTACGAGCTCGCGGCGGCGAACGCCGACCGCGCGGTCGCGCACGCGGGCCCCGGCGGCCTCTACACGCGGAGCTGGGGCGGCGCGCCGATCCCAGGCGGGCTGCTGCGCACCGAGGCCGGCACCCTCAGCCTGCTCGCCTGGCTCGCCGCGACGCCCGCGCCGGGCTGACGGGGGCGGCGACGTCCCACTCGCGGCCGGTCGTCGGCCGGGGCCGCCAGTCGGGGAAGGCGAGCTTCCACGGCAGGAGCCCGAGCCGGGCGAGCGCCCGCGGCAGCCGCCGGAACGGGCGCATCTCGGCGCTGTGGCGCCAGTCGCCGCGGAAGTCGAGGAGCTCGGCGTCGGGGTCGGCGCGGAAGATCGCCCGCGCGAGCAGCCCCGCCTCCCGGCGCTGGTCGGCGACGATCCGGTCGGCCGTGCTCCAGTAGAGCTCGATCGGCACGCCCGAGCGCGCGATCTCGGCCGCGTAGCGGATCGGGCTGCGGACCGCGTAGCCGCGCGGGTTGGTGCGGGGCGTGCCGCCGATCTCCTCGCGAGCGAGCCGCTGGAGGAAGCGGCCGTCGGGGAGCGCGGCGAAGTCGCGGTAGCGACGGGCCATGTCGGTCGCGGGGTCGAACACGGCCGCGCCGGCGAGCAGGTGCGGGTAGCGGGCGACGAGGAGCAGCACCTCCTGTCCGCCCATCGAGCCGCCGACCGCGTAGATCCGCCTGCGGTCGACGCGCACGCCGCGGGCGCGGACGATCGCCGGCATGCGGGCGAGGTCGGCGATCTGGCCCGGCGCACCCCAGGAGTAGAGGTGGAGCCTGCGACCCTCGCCCGCCGGGCAGACGACGGCGAAGTCGCCCTCGCCCGGCAGCTCGCCCCAGGCGAGCGCGTCGGCGAGGGCGGTGACCCCCCGTCCGTGCGGAGAGATCACGAGCGGGATCGGCTCCCCCCGGTACCCGGCCGGGAGCACGAGCCAGGCCGGCCGCCACCGCCCGTCGTGGGCGCGGTAGGCGATCCGCTCGAGGCGCGTTGCGGAGGTCGCGTCCGGGATCCAGGCGAGCGCCGGCGCGGGCAGGAGCAGGGCCGCGGCGAGCGACGCGACGAGGGGACGCATCGGCGCCCACGCTAGAGCGCCCCATGCGAAGCTCTCGTTAGCGCTTCGTTAGCGGACGCCTGGATGCGTCGCTTCCCGACGGCGCCGCGGCTCGCCGGTACGGGCCGTCGCTACGTCGAGGCACCACGGTCGGGGCGGGGTCGGCGGCGCGGTCGAGCGAGGCGCCAGCGAGCTCGGCGCAGGCTGCGAGCGGGGCGCTCCGGAGTGGGCCGTGGAGGATTCGAACAGCCCTGCTAATCGCGTATTTCGGGGCCGTGGGGGCACACGGTTGGTCGCGTGCTACTGGGCGTAGATCGCGGGGCGATAGCGAGGCTCGGGGATCGGCTTGCCCGCGTCGCGGGCAGCTGCGAGCCACGCTTCCTTCGCCTTCTCGACCTCGGCGAGCGCCTCCTCGGCGGTCGCACCGAAAGCCGAGCAAGCCTCGAGGTCCGGAATGTCAGCGATATAGCCGCCGTCCTCGTCGCTGTAGAAGACGTTGATGTGGTAGTCGGTCACTCGTCGGCCTCCAGACTCAGAGCGTACCGCTCGACCAGCCGGAGGAACTGACGGATTTGGTACGGCTTCGCCTGCCCGCGAACCTCCTGCAGGTTGACGAGCTCGCGTACGTCGGAGTGGACGAAGACATGGTGACTCCCGCTCGTCCGGCGGAGCTCGAAGCCGAAGGCCTCGACGAGCCGCCGCATGTCGGAAAACGAGACATTCGCGAGATCGCCGCGGGCGATCCGCGTCAGAAGGCGTCGCGGATCCACAGCCGCACGCTATCGCCTTACGCGGCGGCGGGCCGCCGGCGCTGGTCGGGCCTTCTGTGGACGACCCGACGTCGGGCGGGATCCCCCGCCCGACCAAGGTCGCTTGCGGCTACGCCGCCCGGCGGAGGTTGGCCTGGGGCGGGGCGATCAGGCGGAAGCCGACTTCCCACTCCGGGTTCGTCTCGCCGTCGATGCTGACGCTCCAGATATAGCGCTCGCCGACGGTGAAGGTCGGCGGGACGCACGGCGGGAACGACATCGCGAACAAGAGCGGCACGTTGACGCCGACCGGGTGGCCGGCCGGGATCCCATGTCGACCTTGATCGGGCCGATCTTGATCGGCTGGCCCTCTTCGGGGGACTCCGGAGAGGGCACGGCGATCAGGGGCTCGTGCTCGCTGTCGAGCAGCTGGAGGCACACGTCATGCGGGCGCGTGGCCTCGAGGTAGTCGACCTCGAGGATCCCGAAGACGGCGTGCGGCTGTCCGACGATGACGGCAGCGATCCCGCCGCCGAGGACGTAGGGGCGACCATCGACGGCGTGAGCGCGGTCAGCGATCATGGGCATTGCTCTCAACCTGGATCCACCGAAGCGGGGCGTCGGCTCCGTCCGATGATCGACCGAAAATGACCTCCTGAGCAGGGTCTTTCCAGGCTGTGTGGGCAGCCGGGACCCGGCGTCAGGAGGTCACCCGGATGGTGCATGAGCAAGAGTTGATTGTGTTGGACCGGTTGCGGGTCGAGTTCGACGACGAGCGGGCGGTCGCGAATGCTGGTTTGCTGCTGCCGGCGACGTTGGCCGGTCGGCTCGGGATCGAGCAGCTCGTGAACGACAGCGTCGACCTGGCGGGGCGGCCGGGTGGGGCGCGGCCGGGGCGGAAGGTGCTGACGCTCTGCCACGCGATGCAGTTGGGCGCCGACTCGATCGACGACTGCGATCTGTTGCGTGCGGGGCGGACGGGGTTGGTGCTCGGGCATGGCGTGTTGGCGCCCTCGACGTTGGGGACGTTCCTACGCGCGTTCACCTTCGGGCATGTGCGCCAGCTCGACCGGGTGCTGGGCGAGGTGCTGCGGCGCGCCTGGCAGGCGGGCGCCGGTCCCGGTGAGGAGCGGCTGGTGGTCGACCTCGACTCGTTCGTGGGCGAGGTGCACGGCTGCGCCAAGCAGGGCGCCTGCTACGGGTACACGCGCGAGCGCGGCTACCACCCGCTCTTGGCGACGCGGGCCGGCACGGACGAGACGCTGCACGTCAGGCTCAGGAAGGGATCGGCGAACACGCAGCGGGGCGCCGAGCGCTTCGTCGACGAGCTGATCGCCCGCGTCCGCCGCGCCGGCGCCAGCGGCGAGATCCTGCTCCGCGCCGACTCCGGCTTCTGGAACAAGAAGATCACCGCCGGCCTGCGCCGGAAGGGCTGCCGCTACTCGATCGGGGTGCGGGTCACAAAGCCGGTCGCGGCGGCGATCGAGGCGATCCCCGGCGACGCCTGGCTTCGCCTGGACGACTACCCCGACACGGGCGAGGCGGAGATCGCCGAGACGACGCTCGGCGAGGAGCGGCTGATCGTGCGGCGGGTGCGCACCCTCGACGAGCAGCAGCAGCTGTTTGCGACCTGGCAGCACTTCGCCTTCATCAGCAACCGCAGCGAGCCGCTCGAGCTGGTGGAGGCAGAGCACCGCGAGCACGCGGTGATCGAGCTCGTGATCCGCGACCTGAAAGACCAGGCGCTCCGCCACTTCCCCTCCGGCCGCTTCAACGCCAACGCCGCCTGGACGGTGATCGCCTGCCTCGCCCACAACCTGCTCCGCTGGAGCGAGCTGCTCGGGCAGCCGCAAGCGGCGCCCCGGCGCGCGAAGACACTCAGGCGTCGCTTGCTCCAACTCCCCGGCCGGCTCACCCGCAGCGCCCGCCGCTGGACACTGCACCTCCCCGCCCGCTGGCCCTGGCGGGACGACTACCTCGCCGCGCTCACGCGTATCCGCGCGCTCGCCGCCGCCGGCTGACCGGCGGCCGCCGCCCGCCAGCAACCGCAACCAGCGTCACCCAGGCAGCCGCATGCCCGCGAACCAGACATCCCCGACCGCCGAGCGCCCCCGGCAGCACCAACCCCAGCCTCGCCAACCAGCGCAAGCCACGAGCAGGTCACCGACCGCCCGCCAGCGTGTCTCACGCGCTCCCATCAGTGCGAATCGGTGGATCCAGGCTCAAACCAATCACCCTTTCTGACCTCTCCGGCAAGCCTGACCCGCACAACCAAGCGGTTCGCTCAGAGCAGCACAATACGGAGTGGGCCGTGGAGGATTCGAACCTCCGACCTTGGGATTAAGAGTCCCCTGCTCTACCAGCTGAGCTAACGGCCCGCAGGGCGCGCGTAGTGTAGCCCTCCGATGGTACGCGTCCTCTCGGTGGTCGGGAACCGGCCGCAGTTCGTCAAGTCCGCCCCGGTCTCGCTCGCGCTCCGCGCCGCCGGCATCGACGAGGTCGTCCTCCACACCGGGCAGCACTACGACCCCGAGCTCTCGCAGGTCTTCTTCGACGAGCTCGGCCTCGGCGCGCCCCGCTACCGCCTCGACCTGCGCACCGCCGACCCCGACCGGATGGTGCCGGGGATCCGCGCGGCGGTCGAGCGGGAGCGCCCCGACTGGCTGCTCGTCTACGGCGACACGAACTCCACGCTCGCCGGCGCCCGGGCCGCCGGCGCGACGCCGGTCGCCCACGTCGAGGCCGGGCTGCGCAGCTTCGACCGCTCGATGCCAGAGGAGCGCAACCGAGTCGAGGTCGACCGGCTCGCCGCGCTCCTCCTCTGCCCGGACGAGCGTTCCGCCGCGGAGCTCGAGCGCGAGGGCGTCGCGGGACGGCGGGTGGTCGTGGGCGACGTGATGGCCGACGCGAGTCGGCTCTTCGCCCCGATCGCGCGGGCGCGCTCGCGCGCGCTCGAGCGGCTCGGCGTGGAGCCCGGACGCTTCCTGCTCGTCACCGTCCACCGCGAGGCGAACGTCAGGCCCGAGCGCCTCGCCCGGATCGCCGAGGCGCTCGACCGGCTCGACGAGCCGCTCGTCTTCCCCGCCCACCCGCGCACCCGCGCCGCGCTCCGGAGCGTCAGGCACCGCTTCGAGCCGATCGACCCGCTCGGCTACCTCGACTTCGCGGCGCTCGCCTCGCAGGCGCGCGTGATCCTCACCGACTCCGGCGGCGTGCAGAAGGAGGCGTACTGGTATCGCGTCCCGTGCGTGACGCTGCGGCCCGTGACCGAGTGGGTCGCAACCGTCGAGACCGGCGCCAACGTGCTCGTCGACGACGACCCGGACGCGATCGTGCGCGCGGTCGCCGCGGCGCGGTTCCCGGACGGCGCGCCGCCGCTCTACGGCGACGGGCACGCGGCCGGACGCGTGGCGGAGGCGCTGTACGCTTGGCGGCCGTGACCGGGCAGGACAGCTTCGACGTCGCGATCGTCGGCGCCGGCTACGTCGGCGTCCCGCTCGCGCAGACGTTCGCCGACGCAGGCCGCCGCGTGCTGCTCGTCGACGTCGTCCCGGCCGTCGTCGAGGCGCTGAACCGGGGCGAGAGCCACATCGTCGACGTGCCGTCGGAGGCGCTCGCCCCGCACGTCGCGGAGCGGCGGATCGTCGCGACCACCGACTACGCCGAGCTGCGGCGCGCGAGCGCGATCCTGATCGCGCTGCCGACGCCGCTCACCCGCCAGCGCGAGCCGGACCTGAGCTACGTCGAGCAGGCCTGCCACGCGATCGGCGCCGTGCTCCGGCGCGGCCACGTGGTGGTGCTCGAGTCGACGACGTACCCCGGGACGACGCGGGAGGTGGTGAAGCCGATCCTCGAGGCCGAGAGCGGCCTGCGGGCGGGGGAGGACTTCCACCTCGCCATGTCGCCGGAGCGCGTCGACCCCGGCCGCACCGACTGGACGACGAAGACGACGCCGAAGGTGCTCGGCGGGCTCACCCCGGCCTGCACGGAGGCGGCGGCCGCCGTCTACCGGGGCGCCGTCGACACCCTCCACGTCGTCTCGACGCCGGAGGCGGCCGAGCTGACGAAGCTGCTCGAGAACATCTTCCGCTCGGTCAACATCGCGCTCGTCAACGAGCTCGCCCAGCTCTGCGACCGGATGGGCATCGACGTCTGGGAGGTGGTCGCGGCCGCCGCCACGAAGCCGTTCGGGTTCATGTCGTTCCAGCCGGGCCCGGGGCTCGGCGGTCACTGCATCCCGCTCGACCCCTACTACCTCGCGTGGAAGGCGCGGGAGTACGACTTCGCGACGCGCTTCATCGAGCTCGCCGGCGAGGTGAACAGCAACATGCCGTACTTCTGCCGCTCGGTGATCTCGCAGGCGATGAACCACGGCCTGCGGCGCTCGCTCTCCGGCTCGCGCATCCTCGTCCTCGGCGTCGCGTACAAGGCCGACATCGGCGACACGCGCGAGACCCCCGCCGGGAAGCTGATCGAGCTCCTGCGCAACGCCGGCGCCGACGTCGCCTACCACGACCCGCACGTCCCCGAGTTCGACGGAATGCGCTCGGCTCCGCTCGAGCCGGAGGGCTACGACTGCGTCGCGATCGTCACCGCGCACGGAGCCATCGACTACGCCGACGTCGTCCGCCGCGCCAAGATCGTCGTCGACTTCCGCAACGCGACGGGCGGCATCGAGAGCGAGAAGGTGTGGAAGCTCTAGTCCGCGTCGGGCAGGCCGGCCTCGGCGCGTGGGGCGCGAACCTCGTCCGCAACGTCGACGACCTCGCCGACCTGCGCTGGCTCTGCGACACCTCCCCCGAGCGCCGCGCCGCGCTCGGGCGCCGCTACCCGGCCGCGCGCGCGACCGCCGACTTCGGCGACCTGCTCGCCGACCCGGAGGTCGAGGCGGTGGTGATCGCGACGCCGGTGCCGACCCACTACGAGCTCGCCCGCCGGGCCCTCGAGGCGGGCAAGCACGTCTTCGTCGAGAAGCCGCCGGCGATGCGGGCGGCCGAGATGGCGGAGCTCGTCCGGCTGGCGGAAGAGCGCGGGCTCGTGCTGCTGCCGGGCCACCTCCTCCTCTACCACCCCGGCGTGCGCAAGCTGAAGCAGCTCGTCGACGCGGGCGAGCTCGGAGAGGTCCTCTGCATCTACGGCAACCGGCAGAACCTCGGCACGATCCGCAAAGACGAGAACGCGCTCTGGTCGCTCGGCGTCCACGACCTCTCGGTCATCCTCCACCTCGTCGGCGAGGAGCCGGCCGACGTCTGGGCGCACGGGAACGCGTTCCTCACACCAGGCGTCGAGGACGTCGTCTTCTGCTACCTCCGCTTCCCGAGCGGGAAGATCGCCCACCTGCACCTCTCCTGGCTCGACCCGCACAAGATGCGCCGGATCACGGTGGTCGGACGCGACAAGATGGCCGTGTTCGACGACATGGAGCTCGAGCGCAAGATCACCGTCTACGAGAAGGCACCCGAGGAGCCCGCGCACACCTACGGCGAGTGGCGCACGCGCACGGGCGACATCTTCAGCCCGAAGATCGCGAACGACGAGCCGCTGCGGCTCGAGGTGCAGCACTTCCTCCGCCTCGTCCGCGAGGGAGGGGACGGCCGCGAGGCGCGCGACGGGCTCGCGGTCGTGCAGGCGCTTGAGCGGCTGACGGAGTCGTTGCGTGCCGGCTGAGGTCCACCCGACCGCGACCGTCTACCCGGGCACCGTCCTCGGCGAGGGGGTGCGGGTGCTCGAGCACGCCGTCGTCGGGAAGCAGCCGGTGCTCTCGCCGCGCTCGACGGCGCGGCGCGAGCCGCTCCCGCCGGCGCGACTCGGCGACGGGACGGTCGTCTCGACCGGCGCGATCGTCTTCGCCGGGACGACGGTCGGCGCCCGCGTGATCCTCGGCGACCAGTCCTGCGTCCGGGAGCGCGTGACGATCGGGGACGACGTCGTCGTCGGCCGCGGCTCGCTGATCGAGAACGACACGACCGTGGGAGCGCTGACGAAGATCCAGGCCGGCGCCTACATCACCGCCTACTCGACGCTCGAGGACAACGTCTTCATCGCGCCGTGCGTGGTGACGACGAACGACGACTTCATGGGCCGCACCGAGCGGCGCCACGCGCTCGTCAAGGGGCCGACGATCCGCCGCGGCGCGCGCGTCGGCGGCGGCGCGGTGCTCTGCCCCGGGGTCGAGATCGGCGAGGAGGCGTTCGTCGGCGCCGGCGCCGTGGTGACGAAGGACGTGCCGGCGCGCACGCTCGTCGTCGGCAACCCGGCGCGCCGGCTGCGCGAGGTGCCGGCCGACGAGCTGCTTCGGTGACGAGCCGGGCAGTGGCGAGACCGGGCGGGAGCGCCACCGACTACGCGGCGGCGACCGAGAGCGAGTACGTCACCCGCGGTCTTCCCGGGGGCAGGAAGCTCGCCTCGAGGTAGTACGTCCCGGTCGCGGGGACGACGAGCGAGAGCCGCCGCTGCGCGCCGACCTCGGCGCCGGTCGCGAGCCGGTCGGCCGGGTCGGCGGCGGGCGCGAGGACGGTCGGCGTCCCGGGCCGCCAGAGCGTGAGCGCCACCGCCCCCGGCGCCGAGGCCGAGAGCCGGACGAAGAGCCGGCGGCCCTTCCGAAGCCGGAGCGCGTACACGTCCACCGGGTCGTCCCAGTAGTCGAGCGACGCCCTCACGGTGGCGGGCGGCACGCCGAGCGGGTGCGCGAACTCGACGTCGTCGTTCGGCTCGTACGGGTCCGGCGGCGGGACCTTGCCGGCGGCGAGCAGGCGCAGGGCGGCGAGTACGTCCAGCCGCCCCCAGCCGGTGTACTGGTCGCGGCCTGGCGGGCAGAACGCGCAGCCGTCGCCGGGGTTGACGTCGCGCGCGGAGCGCTCGAGCAGCCACTCGACCTGGTCGTTCGTCAGCTTCGGGTCGACGCCGAGGAGGAGCGCAGCGGCGGCTGAGACCTGCGGCGCCGCGAACGAGGTCCCGATCGCCTTCTGGAACTCGGCCGGGCCGCAGCTCGAGTACGGCACCCCGGCGCAGCCCGCGAGCGTACGGTCGACCAGGTTGCGGGGGATCGTCGAGAAGATGTCGTCTCCGGGGGCGGCGAGGTCGACGTACACCTGGTCGCGGTTCGAGTAGTCGGGCACCGACCCGTTCTCGCGCAGCGCCGCCACGCCGAGCACGTGCGGCAGCGCGGCCGGGTAGTCGGCGTAGCGCCACGGGGTCGCCGGCGACTCCGGCCCGTTCCCGGAGGCGGCGACGACCAGGGCGCCCTTCGACCAGGCGTACTCGACCGCCCTCCGCTCGGCCGGGGAGTAGGTGTCGAGCTTCGGGTCCTGCGGGTCGCGGGTCCCGCCGAGGCTGAGGTTGATCACGCGCGCGCCGGCGTCGGCCGCCCAGCGGATCGCCCGGACCTCCGCGGAGACGTCGACGCCGCTCGGCTGCACCACCTTGGCGATCAGCAGCCGCGCGTTGAAGGCGAGGCCGCAGATCTCGTGGCAGCCGGCGGCGATCAGCCCGGCGACAAACGTGCCGTGCCCGTCGGTGTCGGTGCGCCACGAGCCGCCGACGAACGACCGGCCGCCGGCGATCTTCCCGGCGAACTCGGGGTGACCGGCGTCGATGCCGGAGTCGATCACGGCCACCTCGACCGGGGCGAGCGCGGGCTGCTGCGCCCAGTAGCTCCACGCCCGGTCCTGGGTCAGGTACCACTGCTGCGCCGCCATCGGCGCCGTGTTGTCGAAGCCGGTGCGCGCGCGGGCAGCGGCCACCGCGCCGACGCCGACGGCGGCGGCGAGGAGGACGGGGATCGCTCTGGTCACGTCTGGATCGGCTGGGAGACGCCGGGCGAGAGGCCGCGTCCCGGAGCGCAGCGTACGCGGTACGAGCCCGGCGCGAGCTCGGCGGCGAGCGAGAAGCCGCCGCTGCCGTCGGTCGTGGCGGTCGCGACCGTCGTCCAGCCGACCCCGTCCTGCCGCTGCAGCTCGACGACGGCCCCGGTGAGGGGCGGCCGCACCGTCCCCTGCACCGTCCCGGCGGCGACCGCCGCCGACACGGCCGGGACGACCGGGACGGTGACGAGCGCGGCGCGGACGCTCCCGGCCGCGAGCCGGTACTGGGTGGTGGCGCCCGGCCGGATCGCGACGGTAAAGGCCCCGTCGGCGCCGGGCGCGACCGGCGACAGCTCCTGCCAGGCGCCGCCGGCGGGCCGCGCTTCGAGCGCGACGGCGCCGACGCCTCGCGCGATCCCCGCGAGCGACGCCGCCGACCCGTAGACGACCGGCGCGGCGACGCGGTCGAGCTGGAGCCAGCCGATCGAGAACCAGCTCGAGCGCAGACCGAGCAGCGAGCGGACGGCGTTGCCGGTGAGCGAGACGGTGCCCTTCGTCCCGACCGCGGCGACGGTCGCGACGTGACCCGACGGCCCGGGGGTGACGTCGAGGTCGACGAGCTGCCCCGGCACCTCGAGCGCCCGGCCTGCCCGGTTCGCGTCGATCAGCACCGGCCCCCAGTCGTGGTAGGGGGAGTAGGTGTCGTAGGGGTCGGCCACCGAGACGAGGTAGGGCACCGGCTTACCCCAGGCCTCCCGGGCCGACTCGGTGCGCCCGCCGGAGCTCGAGGAGTAGTAGGTGGTGGCGACCTTGCCGTCGTAGAGGACGACCTCGCGCGCGGTCGCGCGGACGGCGGCGGCGACGGCGGGCGACTCGGCCCGCAAGCCCCCGTACACCTGGCTGCGCGTGTCGCTGTAGACGTCGAAGGCGCTCGCGGTGACGACGTTCTCGAGCTGGGCGAGCGCGTAGGAGCGGGCGGCGACCGCCTGGGCCTCGAGCGCCGCCGCCGGCCACGTCGAGGGCATCTCGCTGCCGACGACGCCGAGCAGGTACTGCTCGAGCGGGAGCGCGTTCACCACCTGGAGGCGCCTGCCGTTCGAGACGAGGAGCAGCTTCCCCCGGTACGGCGCCGACCCGAGCTCGAGCGGCGTCCCGCCCGGCGCGAACGCAACCGGCGAGGCGAGCGCCTCCCCGTCCACGACGAGGCTCGCCCCGACCGTCACCGGCCCGGGCGGAAGCCGGATCGTTGTGCCGCGCCCGTCGGTCACCCGCCACGGGGAGGCCGAGTCGAGCGTGACGCGGCGCCGCCCGTCGGCGAGCAGGACGCGGATCACCGGCGAGGGCCCGGGCGCGACCGTCGTCCCCCGGTAGTAGTGCGCGAGGATGCGCAGGTAGCCCCACCCGTGGCGCGCGTAGCCGTACGCGCCCCACTGACTCATCCCGACCCCGTGCCCGAACCCGTGCCCGGAGACGACGAGCACGGTCGAGGCGTCGCTCGTCGCGAGGAAGGGCGCCGGCGTGGTCGACGCCGGCGCGGTCGTCGTCGCCGCCGGCGCGGTCGTCGGGGCGCTCGTCGTCGGCGGGATCGTCACCGTCCGCGAGGGTGTCGTCGGCGCGGGGAGCGTCGCGGTCGTCGCCGCCGCGGTCGTGGCGGGTCCGCTCGTCGTCCCGGCCACGGTCGTCCCGGTCGTCGCCGGCGCGGTCGAGCCGATCGTCACGGTCGTCGCCGCCGTCGTGGTCGTCGCCGACGGGGTCGGATCGACGAGTCGCGCCGAGGCGCCCCCCGCGAGCCCGAGCAGCGCGAGCAGGCCCGCCACCGACGCTCGCCTGAGCATCCGGCCACGGTAGCAGCGGGTCCCGAGCGCTCTCCCGGAGCGCCCGGCTCGAGGCTCGATCTTCGGCACGGGCTCGGGTCGGAGCTTTCGTCTCCCGCCGCCTGCCTCCTCCCGTTGCCCGCGCGCCGGCCGCCTTCGGCTCAGCGCCCGAGGCGGGCCGCGTACTGGCGCTCGTAGTAGGCCCGGTAGCCGGCGGACCGCTTGATCGGCTCCCACCAGTCGCGGCGCTCGCGGTACCACGCGACGGTCGCGGGCAGCCCGTCCGCGAGCGACCACCGCCGGCGCCAGCCGAGCGCCTCGATCTTCGCGGTGTCGAGCGAGTAGCGGCGGTCGTGCCCCGGACGGTCCTCGACCCTGCGCACGAGCGAGGGGTCGGCGCCGGTCAGCTCGAGGACGCGCCGCGTGATCTCCCGGTTCTCGACCTCCTCGCCGCCGCCGACGTTGTAGACCTCGCCCGGCTCGCCGGCCCGGAGCGCGAGCTCGACCGCGGCGCAGTGGTCCTCCACGTACAGCCAGTCGCGCACCTGCCGGCCGTCGCCGTACAGCGGCAGCGGCTCCCCGTCGAGCGCGTTCGTGACGAACAGCGGCAGGATCTTCTCGGGGTACTGGTACGGCCCGTACGTGTTCGAGCCGCGCGTGATCACCGCGTCGACGCCGTAGGTGCGCACGAACGCGAGCACGAGCAGGTCGCCGCCCGCCTTCGCAGCCGAGTACGGGCTCGAGGGACGGAGCGGGTCGTTCTCGCGCGAGCGGCGGCCCGGCGGCAGGTCGCCGTAGACCTCGTCGGTCGACACGTGCACGAGCCGCGCACCGCTCTCGCGCGCCTGCTCGAGCAGCACGTGCACGCCGCCGACATTCGTGCGGAGGAAGTCCGCGCCCGCGAGGATCGAGCGGTCGACGTGCGACTCCGCCGCGAAGTTGACGATCGCCTCGCAGCCGCGCGCGGCCTCCTCGACCGCGGCGGGGTCGGCGACGTCGCCACGGACGAACGCGTGCGGGACGTCCTCGAGGTTCGCGCGGTTGCCCGCGTAGGTCAGCTTGTCGAGGACGACGACCTCGTCCCCGGCCGCGGCGAGGCGGCGGGCGAAGTGCGAGCCGATGAAGCCGGCGCCGCCGGTGACGAGCACCCTCATCCGGCGAACCGTAGCCGGCGGGCGCCGGCCGTCACCCCGGGACCCCGATCTCCGCGAGGCACGCGCGCAGCCCGTCGCGCCAGTGGGGGAGCTCGGGCGCGCCCCGCTCGGAGCGAAGCACGGAGTAGGCGGGGCGCGGAGCGCGCGCCCCGAGCTCGGCGGTCGAGATCCGGCGGACGCGGCAGGCGAGGCCGGCCTCCTCGAAGATCGCCTCCGCGAACTCGGCCCAGGTGCACTCGCCGCCGCCAGCGACGTGGTAGACGCCGAACGGCAGCTCGGTGACCCGCGGGACGGCGGCGGCGAGGTGGGCGACGTAGGTCGGAGAGCCGCGCTGGTCGTCGACCACCGCGACCTCCTCGCGCTCGGCGGCGAGGCGGAGCATCGTGCGCACGAAGTTGCGCCCGGTCGGGCCGAAGAGCCACGAGGTGCGCACGATCCACGCCCGCGCGCCCGCGGCCGCCTCCCCGTGCAGCTTGCTGCGAGCGTAGGCGCCCAGCGGGCTCGGCGCGTCCGACTCGACGTACGGCGCGCGCTTGCGCCCGTCGAAGACGTAGTCGGTGGAGAAGTAGACGAGCGGCGCCCCGAGCGCGGCGGCGTGCCGCGTCCCGCCGACGTTGACCGCGGCGGCGCCCTGCGGGTCGTCCTCGGCCCCGTCCACGTCCGTCCACGCGGCGGCGTGGAGGACGAGCCGCGGCCGGCTCCTCCGCACTCGGTCCGGGGCGGGCAGGCGGACGTCCCAGCCGGCGCGGTCGAGCGCGAGCGCCTCCGGGTACACCTGCGCGAGCGCCCGGCCGAGCTGGCCGGCGCCCCCGGTGATCACGACGCCGCGGCGTCCCGTTTCGACAGCAGCGGCGATCGGGTGCTCCAGAGGTGGGCGACGCGGGGATCGTCCCAGCGCAGCGTGCACTCGTCGGGGTCGGCCGGGTCGTACTCCTCGGTGACGAGGTAGGCGAAGAGCGCGTCGGTCAGCGCCTCGTAGCCGTGCGCGTGCCGGCCGGGCACGTAGATCGCGACCGGGTTGTCGTCGCCGATGTCCTCGCAGAACGTCTCGCCGGTGTCGCGGTCGAGGACGACGACACGCACCGTCCCGGCGAGGCAGACGAAGAGGTCGTCCTGCCCGCGCTCGTGGTAGTGGAGCCCGCGGATCACGCCCCGGCGCGACCAGGACAGGTTCGCCTGCCGGAACGGCTTCGGCAGCGCGCTCGCGCGCGCGAGCTCCGCGAACCAGCCGCGCTCGTCCTCGCGGCGGTGGAGCGGGAAGCGCCGGACGATCACTTGTTGACGCCGGTCTCCTCCACCCGCCGGCCGACCACGGCCAGGTCGGCCCAGTGCTTGCCGCCGTCGTGCCACCAGCCCCGCAGGCGGTGGACCTCGAGCCGGCCCTGCCGCGCGTACTCGCGGTTCACGTCCGTGATCTCGAGCTCCCCGCGACTCGACGGCTCGAGCCTGTCGATGATCTCGAACACGTCCGGCGGGTAGCAGTAGAGGCCGACGACGGCGTCCCGGGAGGGCGGCGACGGGTAGCGCAGGTCGACGACGCCGGCCTTCTCGACCACGTCGACGACGCGTCCGTCGCCGTCGTAGGCGACGACGCCGAAGCTCTCCGGGTCGTCGACCTCCTTGACGAAGACGACCGCGCCGTCGGTCGAGGAGCGGATCGCCTCCGCCTGGGCGTACTCGAAGATGTTGTCGCCGAGGCAGACGACGAGCCGGTCGCCGGCGGCGAAGTCGCGCGCCATGCCGACCACCTGCGCGATCCCGCCCGGCTCGACCTGGACCTTGTAGGTCAGGTCGAGGTCGAACAGCAGCTCGTCGCCGCCGCGCGCGCGCACCCGCCCGTCGCCGAGCAGGTCGATGAAGTCGCCCGCGTGCTGCTTGCCGGTGACGAGCAGCACCTCCCGCACCCCGACCCGCTGGAGGAGCTGGAGCGGGTAGTAGACCATCGGCCAGCGCCCGACCGGGAGCAGGTGCTTGTTCGTGACGCGGGTCAGCTCCTCCAGCCGCGTCGCCGTCCCGCCGGCGCAGATCAGGCCCTTCATGCCGACGCCGATCGTACTCGCGCTCCGGCGGCCGCGACCGCGAACGGAGGCGCCGCGGACGCCTCAGGCGCGCTGCGCGAGGCGGGAGGGCGCCACGCGCACGGCCCGCGCGAAGCCCCGCGGCAGCCACCAGTTCCAGCGGCCGAGGATCGCCATCAGGCTCGGCACGAGCAGCGACCGGACGATGGTCGCGTCGACGAAGATCGCGACCGCGAGGCCGAGCCCGAACTCCTGCAGCCCGACGATCCGGCCCGCGACGAAGCCGGAGAACGCCGCGCACATGATGATCGCGGCCGCGGTGATGATCCGGCCGGTGCGCTCCAGGCCGTGCGCGACCGCGGCGACGTTGTCGCTGCCGGCGTCCCACGCCTCGCGCATGCGCGTGACGAGGAACACCTCGTAGTCCATCGAGAGGCCGAAGAGCATCGCGAAGAGGAAGATCGGGATCCAACCCTCGACCTGCCCGAACTGGTAGAGGCCGAAGAGGGTGCGGCCGACGCCCCACTTGAAGACGACGACGAGCATGCCGTACGCAGCGCCGACGGAGAGCAGGTTGAGCACGATCGCCTTCAGCGGCAGGAGGAGCGACCGGAAGGCACGCAGGAGCAGGAGGTACGTGAGCAGCAGGACGCCTGCGATCAACGGCGGGAAGAACGTGTAGGCCTGGTGGAGGAAGTCGACGCCCTGCGCGGGGGCGCCGCCGACGAGCACGCGCGTGTCCGACGGGAAGCGCGCCGCCGGCACGAGGCGCGTCCGCAGCCGGCGCACGAAGGCCTGCTCCTGGGGGAACCCGTAGTCGTGACGCCCGGCGAGGATCACCTGCTCGTACGTGCGCGTCGGGTCGACGTAGCGCCCGCGGGTGCCCGAGTACACGGCCGCGACCTCGGGGTCGCGCCGCGCCCGGGCAATCAGGCGCTCGATCGCCGCCTGCACGGCCGGCGCGAGCACCGACCCGTGGCTCGGGTGCACGAGCACCTGGGCGGGCGCGACCGCCCCCGGGCCCACAGCCGCGCGGAGCACGTCGAAGCCGCGGATCGCCGGCGGCGTCCGGGGGATGCCGAAGGTCGAGCCCGGCGTCAGCCGGAGGCCGACGACGGGCGCCGCGGCGACGAGCAGGAGCGCCGTCCCCCCGGCGAGGAACGCCCACGGTCTCGCCATGATCGAGCGCGCGAGCCGCGCCCACATCCCCCGCTCCGGGTCGCGCGGCTCGCCCGGCAGGATCCGCCTGCGGGCCGTGCCGCGCCGCCCGTAGAGCGAGAGCAGCACGGGCTGCAGCGTGGCGGCCGCGGCGATCGAGACGCACGGGATCAGGAAGCCCGCGAGCCCCATCATCCGCATGAACGGGAGCGGCATGGCGAGCAGGAGCGCGAGCCCGAGCGCGACCGCCACCCCGGAGAAGACGACCGCGCGACCGGCGGTCTCCATCGTCCGCACGACCGCCTCGTCCCTCGGCAGGCCGCGCGCCAGCTCCTCGCGGAAGCGGTAGACGACGAGCAGCGAGTAGTCGATCGCGATCCCGAGCCCGATCAGCTCGACCAGGTTCGTCGTGTAGGTCGGCGTCTGGGCGAGGTGCGCGACGCCGTAGAGGATCCCGAGCGTGCCCATGATCGTGCACGCGGCGAAGAGGAACGGGATCGTGACCGCGAGCGAGACGCCGAACACGGCGACGAGGATGAGGAGGGCGATCGGGATCGCGATCCCCTCGCCTTTGCGCAGGTCGGCGCTGAAGATCGGATCGAGGTCGTGCTGGATCGGCCCGGCGCCGGTGACGTAGGCGTGCGCCACCCCGGCCGGCGTGCCGAGCGCGTGGCGCAGGGGCTCGGTGTACTTCTTCGCCTGCGCGATGTTCCACGTCGAGACGATGTCGCCGAAGACGACGTGCGCGCCGGCGTCGATCAGGCGCGTCGGCCTCGCGGTGGGGACGGCCCGCGCGGCGCGGTCGACGGCGGCCTGCAGGCGCGCGAGCTCGGCCGGGGTCGCCGTCCCGGCGAGCTCGAACACGACCGTGAACGAGCCGTCCGGCCGGTCGCCGAAGTGCGCGTCGAGCGCGGAGCGGACGCGGTCGGAATCCGTCCCCGGGACGGCGAACGTGTTCGAGAGGAGCGGCGGGAGCCTCGTGCTCGCGTACCCGCCGGCGACGAGGACGACCGCCCACAGCGCGACGACGAGCACGCGATGCCGAAGCACGAGGCGTGTCCAGCCCGCCACGCGCGCAACGGTACCGTCCCGGGTACCTTTTCGAGACCATGAGCCGGGACCTCGACAGGCTGCAGGAGGAGATCGAGGAGCTCTTCGCCGACCTCTGGCAGGTGCCGCGCTTCGCCGGACGGCGGCGCGGCTTCCGGCCGAACGTCGACGCCTTCCACACCGACGACCCGCACGAGCTGACGATCGTGATCGAGCTGCCCGGCGTCGACCCCTCGTCGCTCAACCTGGTGGTCGGAGAGCGGATGCTCGTGATCGCGGGCGAGCGGCAGCGGCCCAAGGTCGGCGGCTGCGTCTCGTACGACCAGATGGAGATCGAGTACGGCCCGTTCCGGCGGCAGGTGCGCCTGCCGGAGAACGTCGACCCCGAGCGCGCGCAGGCGCACTACGAGCACGGCGTCGTCACCGTGACGCTGCCGGTGACGGAGCGCGAGCCGCCGCGCGGCCGGATCTCGATCGCGGTGGAGTCGGGATGACCGAGCTCAGCTTCGAGGCGCCCCCCGAGACCGAGAGCGAGACCGAGCTACCGGCGACGTTGCCGGTGCTGCCGCTGAAGGGGACGGTCGTCTTCCCGCAGTCGATGACCCCGCTCGCGATCGGCCAGGAGCGGTCGGTGCGGCTGATCGACGACGTCGTCGCCGGCGACCGGCTCGTCGCGCTCGTCACGGCCCGCGACGCGTCGGTGGACACACCGGGCTGGGACGACATCTACGAGGTCGGGACGCTCGCGATCATCCACAAGCTGCTGCGCGTCCCCGACGGGACGCTGCGGATCCTGGTCGGCGGGCTCCACCGGATCCGGATCGTGAGGCACGTCTCCGACGAGCCGTACCTCGTCGCCGAGCTCGAGGCTGTCCCGGACGAGAACGCGGACACGCCGGAGGTGGAGGCGCTCACGCGCAACGTGCAGGGGCTGTTCGCGAAGATCATCGGCCTCGCGCCGTACCTGCCGGAGGAGCTCGCGCTCGCCGCCACGAACGTGGACGACCCGAGCGCGCTCGCCCACCTCGTCGCGTCGACGCTGCGGACGATCCCGACCGAGGAGCGGCAGAAGATCCTCGAGACGACCGACGTCGAGCAGCGGCTGCGGCAGATCTCGGCGATCCTCTCGCGCGAGCTTCAGGTCTTCGAGCTCGGCTCGAAGATCCAGTCGCAGGTGCAGTCCGAGATGGAGAAGGGGCAGCGCGAGTACTTCCTCCGCCAGCAGCTCAAGGCGATCCAGCAGGAGCTCGGCGAGGGCGACCCCGAGCAGGCGGAGATCAAGGAGCTGCGCGAGCGGCTGGAGAAGCTGGACCCGCCCGCGGAGGTTCGGAAGGCGGCCGAGCGGGAGCTGGCGCGGCTCGAGCGGCTTCCGTCCGCGGCCGCCGAGTACGGGGTGATCCGCAGCTACCTCGAGTGGATCCTGACCCTGCCGTGGGGCGTGCATACCGAGGACAACCTCGACCTCGACAACGCGCGCGCGGTGCTCGACAAGGACCACTTCGACCTCGACAAGGTCAAGGACCGCATCATCGAGTACCTCGCGGTCGCGAAGCTCCGCAACGAGGTCTCGGGGCAGATCCTCTGCTTCGTCGGGCCGCCCGGCGTCGGCAAGACCTCGCTCGGCCAGTCGATCGCCCGCGCGCTCGGGCGCAAGTTCGTGCGCATGTCCGTCGGCGGCGTCCGCGACGAGGCCGAGATCCGCGGCCACCGGCGCACCTACATCGGCGCGATGCCCGGGACGATCATCCGCTCGCTCCGCGACGCGGAGTCGATGAACCCGGTGATCCTGATCGACGAGATCGACAAGATGGGCTCCGACTGGCGCGGCGACCCGTCGAGCGCGATGCTCGAGGTGCTCGACCCCGAGCAGAACCGGAACTTCCGCGACCACTACCTCGACCTGCCGTTCGACCTCTCGAAGGTGCTGTTCATCTGCACCGCGAACACGACCGACACGATCCCTGGACCGCTCCTCGACCGGATGGACGCGATCGCGCTCTCCGGCTACACCGAGAACGAGAAGCTCGCGATCGCGAAGCGCTACCTCCTGCCGAAGCAGCTCGAGGCCGCCGGGCTCAGGCGCTCGCAGCTCACGATCTCGGACGCGGTGCTGCGCACGATCATCCGCGAGTACACCCGCGAGGCGGGCGTGCGCAACCTCGAGCGGCGCCTCGCCGACGTCTGCCGCAAGGCGGCGACGCAGGTCGCGAAGGGCAAGACGCAGAGAACCCGCGTCGACGACAGGCGCCTGCGCGAGTGGCTCGGTCCGCGCCGCTTCTCCGGCGAGGTGCGGCGCCGCACGCGCGACGCCGGCGTCGCGACCGGGCTCGCGTACACCGCCGCCGGCGGCGACGTGCTGTTCATCGAGGCGGCCGCCTATCCCGGCAAGGGGAACCTGACGGTGACCGGGCAGCTCGGCGAGGTGATGCAGGAGTCCGCCCGGGCGGCGCTCTCGTGGGTCCGCTCGCACGCCGGCGAGCTCGGCGTCGACGAGAGCTGGTTCACGACGCACGACGTCCACATCCACGTCCCGGCCGGGGCGGTGCCCAAGGACGGGCCGTCGGCGGGGGTGACGATGGCGACCGCCCTCGCCTCCCTCGTCCGCGGCGAGCCGGTCGCCGAGGACGTGGGCATGACCGGCGAGATCACCCTCACCGGCCAGGTGCTGCCGATCGGCGGCGTCCGGGAGAAGGCGCTCGCCGCGCAGCGCGCGGGCCTCCGGCGCGTGATCCTGCCGCGCGAGAACGAGCCGGACCTCGCCGACCTGCCGCCCGAGACCCGCGACGCGCTGACCTTCGTCCTCGTCGACACGATCGAGGACGTGTTCGCGGCGGCGTTCGCCGGCGCGCGCCGGCGACGGGCGCGCGGCGGCCCGCGGCCGGTCGAGCGGCAGGCGGCGAAGGGCGGCGGCCGGTGAGGGTGCTCGACCTGCTCGTGCGGCTCGCCCTCTTCCGCCGCAACCACACGCAGGGCGCGACGTCGGTCCTCTGGGGCGTCGTCTTCGCGCTCTTCCTCTGGGCCTCGGCGGCCGCGCTCGCGATCCCGCGCTCCCGCAGCGTGCCGTTCGCGGTCGTCTCCGGGATCGCGATCGCGATCTTCGTCTACCTCCGCGGCGCCGGGCTCGACAACCCGCCGGCGGCCCAGCCCGGGGCCGCCTACCGGCGCCTGCGCGCGCGCCGGCGCGCAGCCAGGGCCGCCGCGGCGCGCGGAGAGCCCCGGCCGGCGCACGGCCGCGAGCTCGCCGAGGCGCGGGCCGCGCTCGCCCACGGCGACGCGCCGCTCGCGCTCTTCCTCCTCCGCGAGGCGCGGCGGGTCGCGGTCGCGCAGGGCCGGCCGGACGAGCTCCGCCAGGTGGCCGAGCTCGCGGCGGAGCTCGCCCGTGCCGGCGGCCGCACGCAGGCGGCGGGCGAGCGGCTCGCGAGCGAGGCCGCCTCGCTCCTCGGCGCGGACGGAGCCGGGCCGCGCGTCCGCCCCCCCGCCCCCCGCTAGCCGGCCCGGAAGCTCGCGAGCAGCCGCCGGCACGCGCTCTCGTCCGCCCCGGACGGCCGCCGGCAGACGAGCTCGTACTCGTCGAGGCCACGGAGCGCGAAGGTGATCTCCTGCGTCTTCCCGGGGTAGTCGATCCGGTAGCTCCGGGCGTCGAGGCCGCCGACGGTCGTCGTCTGCCGGTGGACGAGCCGTCCGTGCAGGGCGCGCGCGAGCCGGACGGCGAGCGAGTCGAGCTCGCGGGCGGCGGCGGCGAGGCGCGACCGGCGGTACGGGCGCTCGAGCCGGAACCGCACGACCTCGACGAGGTCGACCGGCCCGCTCCGCGCCGTGACCGCGCCCGCGGCCGCGCTCACGGTCCAGCCGACCGGCGCCTCGAACGAGACGCCGTCGCCGGCGACCCGCTGCCAGGCGCTCTTCCCGACCCCGCCGCAGCCTGCAAGGATGCAGGCGAGCACCAGCACGGGCACGCGTTTGGCCGGCGACGGCCGTGGAAAGGAACGGTGAGACATGAAGGCGAGAGAGAAGGTCTACGACGCGGCAGAGAGCATCAAACCCTACGTCGAGCGCGCGATGGCCGACGAGAAGCTACGGGCCGACCTGTTGCGCGCCTTCGGCAGCGCGCGCCAGATCTACCGGGAGCTGATGGGCGAGAAGAGCCCGGTCACGCTCGCAAGCCGCGTCGCGACCGACGACGACATCCGCGACAAGCTGCGCGAGGCGATCGAGGACCTTCGGCGCGCGAGCGACCGGCTGCAGGGCAAGAAGGAGCACACCGGTCGCAACACGACGCTCCTCGTCGCGGGGATCGCGCTCGGGTTGCTGTTCAACCCGATCACCGGACCGGAGACCCGGCGCTTCCTCAAGGAGATGCTCTCGAGCGGCGAGCACGACCGGAGCGCCAGCGCGAACGGCCGCACGGGCTAGCTAGCCTCGCCGCGCCACCGCGAGACCCGCGCTCGCGATGTCGACCGAGCCGAGCAGGACCGCGCCGGGCGCGGGGGCGGCGGCGACCGCCGCCGGGCGCGGCGACCAGCCGGCGGCGACGGGGAGCGCGAGCTGCGCGACGTGCCGCCAGGAGCGGAGGTAGCTCGTCGGGTCGACCGCGCCGTCGGCGCCGAGGTAGAGGAGCGAGACCGGGTACACCTCGAAGTGGAGCCGCGGCTCGCCGGCGGTCCCGGTCGAGCCCATGAAGCCGACCACCTCGCCCGCCCGGACGTGCGCGCCGTCGCGGACGCCGGGCGTGAACGCCGCGAGGCCGGCGTAGGCGAACAGGTTCCCCTGGCGGTCGCGGAGCCAGAGCCGGTTGCCGGCGGCCCTCGTCCAGCCGACGCCGAAGACCGTCCCGGCTGCCGCCGCGACGAGCGGCTGGCCGAGCTCGCCCGGGAGGTCGTCGCCGTGGTCGTAGCCGCCACCCGGCCCCGGAGCGCCGTAGCTCGGAAGGACGGACGAGGCCCCGAAGACGGGGAAGACGTACGGGCCGGCCGCGAGGGCCGGGGTCAGGAGCTGCGGCACCCCGACGAGCGGGCCCGAGGGCGCCGGCAGGAGCTGCGGCCGGTCGCCGGGCACGGGCCCGCGCGCGGCCGGCGCGGCGACTGCGACGGGCGCCGGCTCCGGCCTCGCGGTCGGGCCCGGCAGCGGCCCCGCGGCAGCGGCCCCCGTCGCGAGCGAGAGCCAAAGCGCGCAGACCGAGGCCGCGACCCGCGGCGCCGGCCGGCGTACGCCGGCCGCGAGGCGCCGGCTCGCGGCGGCGCGACCCGCCCCGCGCTCCCCGCCGAGGCCGCTCACCGGGGAGAGTGTAGGCGATGATCTCCGGATGGACCCGCTCGCCGCGCTCGCCGCGGCGCCGGACGCAGCGGCACTCGTCTTCGACGTCGACGGGACGCTCGCGCCGATCGCGCCACGACCCGAGGATGCCCGCGTCCCGGACGCGACCCGCGCCGAGCTCCGGCGCCTCGCCGCCCGCTACCGGCTCGTCGCCTGCGTCAGCGGGCGGACGGCCGACGACGCCCGCGCGCTCGTCGGCGTCCCCGAGCTCGTCTACGTCGGCGAGCACGGCCTCGAGCTCGACCCGGCGGCGGTGGCCTGGCGGGAGCGGATCCGCCGGCTCGCCGCGCGGGCGGGATGGCCGGTCGAGCAGAAGCCGCTCTCGGCCGCCTTCCACTACCGGACGGCCCCGGACCGCGACGCGGCGCGGCGGACGCTCGAGCGGATCGAGGCGGAGGCCCGCGCGCAGGGGCTGCGCACGCGCTGGGGGCGGCTCGTGCTCGAGGTGCTCCCGCCGGTCGAGGCCTCGAAGCGGACGGCCGTGCTGCACCTCCTCGAGGGAGCCGGGCTCCGCCGCGCCCTCTACGCGGGCGACGACGCCACCGACCTCGACGCCTTCGCCGCGCTCGACGAGCTCGAGCTCGGGGTCCGAGTCGCGGTCGCCTCCGCGGAGGGGCCGGCCGAGCTGCGCGCGCGCGCCGACGTCGTCTGCGACTCGCCGGCGGCGCTCGCCGCGCTACTCGAGAAGCTGTAGCACCTCGTCGAGCGCGCGGACGCGGAGCCCGCGCCACTCCGCGACGCTCGCCCACCGCGGCTCGCCGTTCGGGGCGAAGAGGACCGGGATCATCCCGACGCGCTCGGCGCCGGCGAGCTCGTCGTTCGCGCCGTCGCCGACGAAGACGGCCCGGTGCGGCTCGACCCCGAGCGCGCGGAGCGTCTGGAGGTAGATCTCTGGCTCGGGCTTCATCAGCCCGCACTCCGACGAGAACGTCTCGGCGTCGAACAGCCCGGCGAGCTCGCTCTCCGGCCACGCCGCCGGCACCTCCTCCGAGCAGACCGTGATCAGCCCGAGGCTGAGCCCGCGGGCCCGCAGCGCCGTGAGCGTCTCGCGGGCGCCGTCGCGGAGGCGCAGCGCCGCGCGGGCGAACGCGTGCCGCTCGGCCACGTGCTCCTCGACGTGGGCCTCCGGCAGCCCGAGCGCCCGGTAGGCGTCGGCGAGCGGGCCGGTCTGGGACCTGCGGTAGCCGTCACGCCAGCGCCGCTCGAACTCGTCTCTGTCGACCGGCACCCGCTCCGCGAGCCGCGCCTTCAAGCGCTCCGCCTCCGCCACCGGCCACTCGACGAGCGTGTCCCACAGGTCGAAGACGACCGCGCGGACGCTCACCGCGGCTTCCTCAACCGCTCGATCTGCCTCCAGGTGCGCGCGTTCAGCACGTCGGCCTTCGTCAGCCACGCGCGCCGCGCCTGCCCGACGCCGAGCTCGACGTCGTCGAGCGCCGCGAGCCGGTGGGCATCGGAGTCGATCGCGAGCTTCAGGCCGGCCTCGCGTGCGGCACGCGCGTGCAGGTCGGCGAGGTCGAGCCGGTCGGGGTGCGAGTCGATCTCGAGGAACGTCCCGGTCTCGAGCGCCTTCTCGATCACCCGCTCGACGTCGACCGGCGCCGGCTCGCGCCGCCCGAGCTTCCGGTTCGTGAGGTGCCCGATGCAGTCGACGTAAGGATGCTCCATCGCGGCGAGCACGCGTCCGGTCGCGTCCTTCTCGAACGACGAGTGCACGGACGCCACCACCCAGTCGCGCGTGGCGAGCTCCTCGTCGGGAACGTCGAGCGAGCCGTCGGCACGGATGTTCGCCTCGATCCCCTTGAGGACACGCACGGGCCCGCGCTCGTTCAGCGCGTCGATCGCCGCCGACTGGCGCTCGAGCAGCCCGCCGCGCAACCGCTGCGAGTGGTCGCACACCGCGTAGTACTCGTAGCCCTTCGCCGTAGCGCGGGCGACCATCTCCTCGAGCGTGTTCTTGCCGTCCGACCAGGTCGTGTGCGTGTGCAGGTCCCCGCGCAGGTCGCGGAGCTCGACGAGCCGCGGCAGCGCCCCTTCGCGTGCCGCCTGGAGCTCGCCGCGGTTCTCGCGCAGCTCCGGCGGGATCCACTCGTAGCCGAGGAACGCGTACAGGTCCTCCTCGTCGGCGAACGCATGCGTCTCGCCGGACGCGAGCTCGACGACGCCGTGCTCGGAGATCGAGAGCCCGCGCCGCACCGCGTCCTCGCGCAGCGCGACGTTGTGGGCCTTCGAGCCGGTCGCGTGCTGGAGCAGGTTGCCGTACGTCTCGGGTGGGACGACGCGCAGCTCGTAGCGCAGCCCGTCGGGACCGACGACGGTCGCCTTCGTCCGTCCGCTCGCCGCCACCTCGACGACCCAGGGCGCGGTGCGGAAGGCGGCGAGGAGCGCGCGCGCGTCGCGCGCGGCGGCGACGAGGTCGAGGTCGCGGACCGTCTCGCGGTAGCGCCGCGCCGAGCCGGCGATCGAGACGCGCAGCGCGGCGGGATGCGCTGCCAGCTCGGCCGCGACGGCACGCAGCCGCGGGAGCGCGTCCCCGAGCGGCGTCCGGGAGGCTTCCCCGGACGGCGCCGGCCGCGTGAGCACGGCGAGGATCCGCTGCTCCAGCCTCGGGCCGAGGCCGGCGCGGCTGCGGAGCTGCCCCGCCTCGGCCGCCGCCCGCAGCGCCTCGACGGTCGTGATCCCGAGCTCGAGCCACAGGCGGCGCGCGGTCTTCGGCCCGATCCCCGGTAGACGCAGGAAGCTCGCCACCTCCGGCGGCACCTCCGCCTTGCGCTTCGTGAGCGCGTGGATCTCGCCGTCCTCGATCGCCTCGAGGATCTTCGCCTCGATCGTCCTGCCGATCCCCTGCAGCGACGTCGCCCGCCGCTCCAGGGCGAGCTTGGCGACCGAGCTGCCGGTCTCGCGGATGCGGCTCGCGGCGCGGCGGTAGGCGGCGATACGGAAGCCGTCGGCGCCTTCGAGCTCCATCAGGTCGGCGAGGAGGTCGAACTGCGCCGCGAGGTCCGGGTTCCTCGGCAGCGTTCGGCCCACCCCCGCGATGATACGGAGCGGGTGCGCGCCACCATCTGCCTCCCCACGTACAACGAGCGCGAGAACCTCGAGCGCATGCTGCGCGCGCTCGCACCGGTGCTGCGCGACGGCGACCGGGTGCTCGTCATCGACGATGGCTCCCCCGACGGCACCGGCGAGCTCGCCGACCAGCTCGCGCAGGAGCTCGGGTTCGTGGACGTGCTCCACCGCGAGCGCAAGGAGGGGCTCGGCCCAGCCTACGTCGCCGGCTTCCGGCGCGCCCTCGCCGGCGGGGCCGAGCTCGTGCTCGAGATGGACTGCGACTTCTCCCACGACCCGAGCGACGTGCCGCGGCTGATCGCCGCCGCCGAGGACGGCGCCGACCTCGTGCTCGGCTCGCGCTACGTGCGCGGCGGCCGGATCCCGAGCTGGGGGCTGCTCCGCCGCGCGATCTCGCTCGGCGGCAACGTCTACGCGCAGGTCGTCCTCCAGAGCCGGCTCCGCGACCTGACCGGCGGCTTCAAGTGCTTCCGCCGGCGGGTGCTGGAGACGATCGACCTCGACGCGATCCGGTCGCGCGGGTACGCGTTCCAGATCGAGACGACCTACCGCGCCGTCCGCGCGGGCTTCCGCGTCGTCGAGGTGCCGATCTCGTTCGTCGACCGGGAGGAGGGGGCGTCGAAGATGAGCCGGGCGATCGTGGTCGAGGCGGTCTGGAAGGTGCCGCTCCTCCGTCTGCGGGCCCTCGCCGGGCGCCTGTAGCGTGGAGGCGATGCGCGACGTGACCGACGCCACCTTCGAGGCGGACGTGCTCCGGGCCGGCCGCCCGGTCGCGGTCGACTTCTGGGCCCCGTGGTGCGGACCCTGCCGGGCGGTGCACCCGGTGCTCGAGCAGCTCGCGGGCGAGACGGACAAGGTCGAGTTCGTCAAGGTCAACATCGACGACAACCCGGAGGCCGCGTCGCGCTACGGCGTGCTCTCGATCCCGACCGTGATCCTGTTCGCCGACGGGGAGCCGAAGGCGACCGTCGTCGGCGCCCGCCCCGCAGGCCACTTCCGGCAGGCGTTCGCCGACTACCTGTAGGCCCCGGCGGGCTCGGGCCGAGCCGCCGCCGGTCCCTCAGCTTGCCCGGAAGTGCTCGTACCCGCGGAGCGGGTACGGCTCGCCGTGGCGAAGCACCTCGACGCCCGACCCCTCCTCGACGCGCCCGACGGCGACGAAGCCGTCCGGATCCTCGACCGCGGCGAGCAGCTCGTAGTCCTCGCCGAAGCCGAGGTCGTCGAGCGCGGCGCCGGGAGCAAGCGGCACCCGCTCGAGCTCGATCGTGCAGCGGACGCCCGAGCGGCGGGCGAGGTGGCCCGCGCCGACGGCGATCCCGTCGGAGAGGTCGAGGAGCGCGTGCGCGTGGCGCGCGAGGCGCGCTCCCTCGGCGAGGCGAAGGGGCGGCCGCACGGCCTGGCCGGAGCGGAACGCGGCGCCGGCGGCGCCGAGCGGGCCGGTGACGACGAGCAGGTCACCCGGGCGGGCGCCGGCCCGGCCGGGGATGCGCTCCGAGCGTCCGACCGCGGTGACGGCGACGACGGCCTGCGGCGCGGCGGTCGTGTCGCCGCCGACGACCGGCACGCCCGCCTCGGCGATGCCGGCGTACAGGTCGAGCACGTCGGCGAGCGTCGTCTCGCCGCGGAGCGCGAGGGTGACGAGGAGCGCCTGCGGCGCGGCGCCGGAGGCGGCAAGGTCGCTGAGGGAGACGGCGGCGGCGCGGAAGCCGAGCTCGCGCCAGGCGAGCCGGTCGAGGCGGAAGTGGACGCCTTCGACGAGCGCGTCCTGGCTGACGACGAGCCCGCCGCCGAGGTCGGCGGCGTCGTGCTCGATCCCGGCGGCGAGCCCGCGCCGCTCGAGCTCGGCGAGCAGGCCGAGCTCACCGAGCTCGGAGAGCTTCATCGACGGCGTCGCGCAGGGCGGGGTCGAGGGCGGCGCCGGCCGCGGCGACGCCGGCGGCGCCGGCGCGGATGCAGGCGGCGGCGTTCGAGGCGTCGACACCCCCGACGGCGACGACGGGGCGCTTGGCGGCGCGGCAGATCCGCTCGAGCTCGGCGAGCCCGAGCGGCGGCGCGGCGGCCTCGCCCGGCGGCGACCAGATCGGGCCGGCCTCCAGGTAGTCGGCGACGACGGCTGCCGCCTCCTCGGCGCTCGCCACCGACCGCCCGAGCAGGAGACCCCGGGCGCGCGCCCGCTCCGCACCCGGGTCGGACGGGCCGAGGAGGACACCGTCCGCGCCGAGCTCGAGCGCCGCGTCGACGTCGCCGGCGACGACGAACGGCGTCCCGAGCGCGCGGAAGCCGCGGCCGCGGGCGATCACCTCCTCGGTCGGCGCCTGCACGCGAAGCTCGAGGACGGTCGCGCCGACCGCGACCGCGCGCCGGGCGGGCTCGAGGGCCGGGACGATCGCGTGGACGATCACGGGCGGCGCCCCGCCCCGACGAGCCGGTGGCGGCGCGCACCGGCGACGGCGGACGCGCCGAGCCGGGCGCCGCCGTCGCCGGCGGTGGTCAGCGCTCTCGTTCCGGCCATGGACTCCCCCTCGCCGCCGCGGCCCGGGCGGGCCGGCGGCCGCGACACCGTCGAGAGGGTGCGCGTCGTCGTCGCGCACGTCCTGCGTCCCCGCCGGCGAGCGCCGCCGCCCCTCCGGACGGGGATGGAGCAGACAGGTGTGGAGCGATTTGTCCGCAATTTGTCCAGTCCAAGCCGCCGCGCCCAGCTAGCGTGAATGTGGGTGGTCACCCCCGGGAGGGTGGGGTGCGGACCGCGCGGGCGTGCCGGAGGCGGGCCCTCGCCGCCGGAAGGCCCCGGCGCGGCGGGCGACGTACGATCGCCCCGTGACCGTCGTCTGGTCGCTCCTTGCCGGCGAGGAGCTCGCGTACCGCCGCACCGAGCCGGCCCAGGCCGCGCGCACCGCTCCCCTCCCGCCCGAGCTCCACCCGCTCGCCCGCCGGGCGATCGGGGTCGGCGAGCTCTACCTCCACCAGCGCGCCGCCTGGGAGGCCGCCGCGCGCGGCGAGCACGTCGTCGTCGCCACGGGGACGGCCTCCGGGAAGACGCTCGCGTTCAACCTCCCGATCCTGGACGCGCTCGCCCGCGACCCGGCGACGAGCGCGCTCTACCTGTACCCGACGAAGGCGCTCGCGCAGGACCAGTTCCGGACGCTCGCCGGCTACCGGCTGCCGGGAGCGCACCCGGCGATCTACGACGGCGACACGCCGGTCGAGCGGCGCGGGGGGATCCGCCGGTCGACGAACCTCGTGCTCACGAACCCGGACATGCTCCACGCCGGGATCCTCCCACACCACGAGCGCTGGGCGGACCTGCTCGCCCGCCTCCGCTACGTCGTCGTCGACGAGGCGCACGTCTACCGCGGGATCTTCGGCTCGCACGTCGCGAACGTCCTCCGCCGCCTGCGCCGGCTCGCGCGGCTCTACGGTGCGGAGCCGCAGCTCCTGCTCGCCTCGGCGACGGTGGCGAACCCGGGCGAGCTCGGCGAGCGGCTGGTGGGCGCGCCGGTGACGGTGGTCGCCGGCGACGGCGCACCGCACGCGGAACGGACAGTCGTGCTCTGGAACCCGCCGCTCCTCGACGAGGAGCTCGGCCTTCGCGGGTCGGCGCTCGCGGAGGCGGCGAAGCTCCAGGCCGGCTTCGTCGCGCAGGGTCTGCGCACGCTGACGTTCACGAAGAGCCGGAAGGCGGCCGAGCTCGTCCACCGCTTCACCGCCGAGCGGCTCGGCGACGCGAGCAGGCTCTCCCCGTACCGAGCGGGGTACACGGCGGAGCAGCGGCGGGAGATCGAGCGGCGCCTCGCGGCCGGCGACCTGCTCGCGGTCTCGGCCACGAACGCGCTCGAGCTCGGCATCGACGTCGGCGAGCTCGACGCCGTCATCTCCGTCGGCTTCCCCGGGACGGTCGCGTCGCTCCGCCAGCAGTGGGGGCGGGCCGGCCGGCGCAGGCACGGGATCGCGGTCCTGGTCGCGACCGACGACGCGCTCGACCAGTACTTCGTGCGCGAGCCCGCCAGGCTGCTCGGCCGCCGCGTGGAGGCGGCCATCCTCGACCACGCAAGCCCGCGCGTGCTCGCAGGACACGTGCGCGTGGCCGCGTTCGAGGCCCCGATCGTCGCCGCCGACGCCGAGCTCCTCGGCGCCCGGGCACTCGAGGTCGCGGCCGCCGACCCGGAGCTGCGCCGGACCCGCGGCGGCTTCGTCTGGGCGGGGAAGGACTACCCGTCGGCGCGGATCTCGCTCCGCTCGAGCGACGCCGACGCGTTCACGATCGTCGACACGAGCACCGGCGCCGTCCTCGGCACCGCCGAGCGGTCACGGGCGTACGCGACCCTCCACCCCGGCGCCGTGTACCTCCACCTCGGCGAGGCGTACCTCGTCCGGGAGCTCGACGAGCGTGCGCTGCGCGCGGCGGTCGAGCCGATCGCAGCCGACTGGTACACCCAGGCGCGCACGGAGACCGAGACGACGATCGTCCGGGCACGGCGTGCGGCGCGTCGCCTCGGCCTGCCGCTCGCGCTCGGCGAGATCGAGGTGACCGAGCGCGTCGTCGGCTACGAGCGCAAGACGCTTCGCTCGCAGGAGCGGATCGAGCTCGTCCCGCTCGAGCTGCCGGCGACGACGTTCGCAACCGAGGCGGTCTGGCTCACCCCCGAGCCCGGCCACCTCGACGGCCTCGACGAGCCGGCGCGCCTCCTCGGCACGCTGCACGCGGCCGAGCACGCGCTGATCGCGATGCTGCCGCTCTGGGCGATGTGCGACCGCTGGGACATCGGCGGCCTGTCGACCGGCCTCCACCCGCAGACCGGGCGGCCGACGGTGTTCGTCTACGACGGGCACGCCGGCGGCGTCGGGATCGCCGAGCGCGGCTTCGCCGCGTTCGAGGGCTGGGTCGCCGACACCGCGGCGATGCTCGCCGGCTGCCCGTGCCGCGGCGGCTGCCCGTCGTGCGTGCAGAGCCCGAAGTGCGGCAACCTGAACGAGCCGCTCGACAAGGCCGGGGCGCTCGCGCTGCTCGAGCGCCTCCTGCGGTGAGGCGAGGACGCCGGTCCCGCCGGACGGATCGGGAGCAGGCGCAGACCGGGACGTCGGGCGGCCCCGTCAGGACCGGCGCGGCGTCGACCGCCTGCGCGCCCCGGCCGGGCGCTCGCGCCGCACCTCGCGGGCGGGCTTGTCCTCGCGCAGCCCCCGGTAGGACGGTTGACGCACCAGGCCGTCGGGGGTCCACTCCCGGAAGGCGACCTCGGCGACCAGCTTCGGCTCGACCCAGACGACGTCCCCCTTGCGGACACGCGGCATCGCCGGCGGCTCCGGGAACGGACACTGCTCGCGCTCGAGCGGGCGCAGCAGCGCGAGCAGCCGCGCGATCTCCCGCTCGTCGAAGCCGGTGCCGACGTTGCCGGCGTAGCGCAGCCGGCCGCCCTCGTTGACGGCGAGGACGAGCGAGCCGAAACTCGACGCGCGGCGGCCCCGCCCGCGCGTGTAGCCGGCGACGACGAACTCCTGCCGTGCGTGCGCCTTGACCTTCAGCCAGTCCCGGGAGCGCCTCCCCTCCGCGTAGGCGGAGCCGGCCCGCTTCGCCATCACCCCCTCGAGCCCGCGCCGCCGCGCCGCGGCGAGCAGCGCCCGGCCGTCGTCGAAGCTCTCCGAGCGGAGCACGGTCCGGCTTCGCCGGGCGAGGAGCTCCGCGAGCCGCGCCTGGCGGTAGGCGAGCGGGCAGTCGCCGAGCGGGTCGCCGTCGACCTCGAGCAGGTCGAAGAGGTAGAGCACCCGGCGGCCGGTGCCCCGCTGGAGCGCCGAGAAGCTCGGTCGCCCCTCCTCGTCGAGGGCGCAGAGCTCCCCGTCCACCACCGCGCTCGCCGCGCGGAGCGCCGGCGGCAGCGCCCGCGCGACCTCGGGGAAGCGGGCGGTGAGCGCGGCGCCACCGCGCGAGACGAGCTCGCACGCCCCCGCGCGCACGTACGCGAGCACCCGGTACCCGTCGAACTTGACCTCGTAGCGCCAGTCGCGGCCGGCCGGGAGCCCGGCGGCGAGGGTGGCGAGCATCGGCCGGTACGTGCCGGGGACGGCGGCCTCGCCGGCCGCGCGGCGGCGGACGAGGAGCCAGCGCTCCTCCGCCCCGCCGAGACCCGCGGGCAGAAGCGTCCAGGTGCCGCGGAGCCGGCGGCCGGCGAGGCGGACGGTCAGCCGCCCGTCCCGCCCCTCCTCGAGGGTCTCGTAGGTGCCGCGGTCCCAGGCCGTCGCCCGGCCCGCGCCGGCCCGCCCGGCCGCCCGGCCGAGCGGCCGGTCGGCGCCGCGCACGGCGAGCGCGCGGGCCCCGGGCTCGGTCGGCACCCCCTGGGGCAGCACCCAGGCCGAGAGCAGGCCGCCCCGCTCCAGGCGGAGCTCGTCGCGGGGAGGTCGGACGGCCCGCCGCTCGACGACGAAGACCGGCCGCCGGCGGGCCTCGCCGCTCACGGCTGCGACCAGCCGCATCCCCAGCGGTTTTCCACGGCGGGGAAAAGGCTGTGGACACCGGCGGGGCAACGGGGGCGGGAACGCGGCCGCCGGGCGCTCGCCGGCCCGGCCGCGGCGGTCAGGCGTAGACCCCCATCTCGCGGAACTTCCGGCGGCGGCGGCGGCGGCGCTCGTCGGGCGGCAGCCCCTCCACCTCGGCGAGGGCGGCGAGCAGCGCCTCCCGCAGCAGCCGGGCGGCCTCGTCCGGGTCGGCCTGGGCGCCACCCGCCGGCTCGGGCACGACGGCGTCGATCACCCCGAGCTCGAGGCAGTGGGCGGCGTCCGGCTTGAACGCGGCGGCCGCCTTCTTCTTCTCGCTCTCGTCGCGCCAGAGGATGGCCGCGCAGCCCTCGGGCGAGATCACGCTGTAGATCGCGTTCTCCTGCATCAGGACGCGGTCGGCGACGGCGAGGGCGACCGCGCCTCCCGACCCGCCCTCGCCGATCACGCAGGCGACCGTGGGCACGCCGAGCCCGACCATCGTCGCCTGCGAGCGCGCGATCGCGCCGCCCTGCCCGTGCTGCTCCGCGGCGACGCCCGGGTAGGCGCCCGGCGTGTCGACGAGCGAGACGACCGGGAAGCCGAAGCGGTCGGCGAGTCGCATCACCCGCATCGCCTTCGCGTACCCCTCGGGGTAGGGCATCCCGAACTGACGCCGGTAGCGCTCCTTCGCGTCGCGGCCCTTCTGGTGGCCGACGATCGCGACCGTGCGGCCGGCGAGCCGGCCGAGGCCGGTGACGAGCGCGCCGTCGTCGGCGCGGCCGCGGTCGCCGTGGAGCTCGACCCAGTCCTCGACGATCCGCGCCACGTAGTCGAGCGCGTACGGGCGGTCGGGGTGGCGTGCGAGCTCGACGACGCGCCAGATCTCCTCCTCGGTCGCGGTCGCGGTCGCGCCGTCCCGGACCGAGCGGAGCTGGTCGCCGAGACGCCGGGCCTCGCCCGCCGTCCGGGTGCCGCGCAGCAGCGGCAGGCTCGGCAGCCGGCCGAGCCGCTCGCGCAGCCGGCGCTCGGCCTCACCGGGCAAAGAGCCGGAGGAGCCGCGCGAGGTAGGGGCGCTGCTCGGATCGCGGGAGGACGGCGTCCAGGTGGCCGAAGCGGAGGTTCTGCTCCGCCCGGCCGAAGTCGTCGGGCAGCTTCTCCCGCGTCGTCTGCGCGACGACGCGGGGGCCGGCGAAGTAGATGCGCGCCCCCGGCTCCGCGATCGTCACGTCGGCGAGCGAGGCGAAGCTCGCGAGCACCCCGCCGGTCGTCGGGTCGGCGAGGACGCCGAGGTGGGGCAGCCGCGCCTCGCGCAGCTCGTCGAGCGCGCAGACCGTCTTCGGAAGCTGCATCAGCGAGAGGATCCCCTCCTGCATGCGGGCGCCGCCGGAGGCGGCGACGGAGAGGAGGGGCGCGCGGCGCTCGATCGCCGACTCGCATGCGCGCGCGAACTTCTCGCCGACCGCGCTCCCCATCGACCCGCCGAGGAACGCGAAGTCCATCACCGCGAGCTCGAGCGGATGGCCGTCGAGCGCGGCCCGGCCGACGACGATCGCCTCGCCGAGGCCGGTGTTGAGCTCGGCCTCGTGCAGGCGCTCCGGATAGGGGCGCAGGTCGAAGAAGCCGAGCGGATCGGCCGAGCGGACCTCGGCGGCCTCCTCGACGAACGAGCCCGGGTCGGCGAGCCACGCGATCCGCGCGCGCGCCGGCATCGGGAAGTGGTGCCCGCACTGCGCGCACACCCAGAGCGCCGCTTCGAGCTCGTCGTCGCGGTAGTGGGAGCCGCAGCCGGGGCAGGTGTTCGGGTGCTTCTTCTCGGCGGTGGGCGGCGGTAGCTGCTCGACCGTGACGTCGATGCGGGTCTCGGCCATGGCCAGCCGAGATCCTAAAGGCGCGTCGGCCGGCCGGCTCCCCCGGCTGCGGCCGCCGGCGGGGTCGTCTCCGCCGGGACGAGCGCGTCGATCGCGTCCGCCAGGCCGGAGAGGTCCGGGAGCTCGACCGTCGCCCGGACGCCCGCCGACTCGCCGAGGCGGTTGATCCAGATCGTCGGCAGCCCGAGCCGGAGCGCGGGCTCGACGTCGTGGAACAGACTCGCGGCGACGTGGACGTGGCGGGCCGGGTCGGCGCCCGTCCGCCGCGCGAACTCGCGCCAGTGGCCGGGTGCCGGCTTGTACGAGCCGATCTCGCTCGCGACCACCGTCTCGTCGAAGGGGACGCCGAGCTGCTCCTTCGAGGCGGCGATCAGGTCGGGGTCCGAGTTCGACAGGATCGCGAGCTTGACGCCACGCCGGCGCGCCTCGGTCAGCGCTTCGCGGACCTCCGGGAACGGCCGCCAGCCGGGCAGCGACTCCGCGAGGCCGCCCGCCTCGCCGGCCGGCGCGCCCAGCCGCCGCATGGTCTCGGTCATCACCTCGCGGTAGGTGAGGCGCCCGTCGGCCTCGACCAGCGGCTCGAGCTCGTGGTAGGCGCGAAGCTGCGCGTCCGCACGCTCCTCGCCGAAGACGCGAGCGAGCTCCGCCCTGATCCCGGCGTCCCAGTCGATCAGGGTGCCGTAGCAGTCGAACGTCGCCCAGCGATCGCTCATTCGCTCCAGCGGCGCAGGACGATCGTCGCGTTGTGACCGCCGAAGCCGAACGAGTTCGACGCCGCCACCTCCAGGTCGGGAACCTCGCGCGCCTCGTTCGGCACGTAGTCGAGGTCGCAGTCGGGATCCTGCTCCTCGTAGTTGATCGTCGGCGGCACGACGCGGTCGCGCAGCGCGAGGATGGTGAAGATCGCCTCGATCGCGCCGGCGGCCCCGAACGTGTGCCCGGTCGCGCCCTTCGTCGACGACACCGGCGTGCGCCGGGCGTGCTCCTCGCCGAGCGCGAGCTTGATCACCTTCGTCTCCGCCACGTCGCCGAGCGGGGTCGAGGTGGCGTGGGCGTTCACGTACCCGATCTGCTCCGGCGTGATCCCCGCGTCCTCGATCGCCATCCGCATCGACCGCGCCGGGCTCGCCCCGGTCGGATCGGGCTCGGTCATGTGCGCGGCGTCGGCGGACATCCCGTAGCCGATCAGCTCGGCGTAGATCTTCGCGCCGCGCGCGCGCGCGCTCTCGAGCTCCTCCAGCACGATCACGCCCGCCGCCTCGCCCATGACGAGCCCGTCGCGGCCCCGGTCGAACGGGCGGGACGCGCGCTTCGGGTCGTCGTTGCGGCGGGAGAGCGCCCGCATCGCGTCGAAGCCGGCGATCCCGACCTTCGTGATCGGCGCCTCCGTCCCGCCGGCGATCATCGCCTCGACCCGGCCCATGCGGATCTCGTCGAGCGCGTCCCCGATCGCCATGTTCGACGCCGCGCACGCCGTGCACTCGCTCATCAGCGGGCCCTTCGTGCCGAGCTCGATCGACACCCAACCGGCGCCCATGTTCGGGATGATGCAGGGGATCGAGAACGGGTTCACCCGGTCGGGGCCCCGCTCCTTCAGCACGTCGTAGCAGTCCTGGAACGAGCGCAGCCCGCCGATCCCCGTCGCGATCGAGGCGCCCACCCGCTCGGGGTCGGCGGCGATGTCGTAGCCGGAGTCCGCGTGCGCCTGGTGCGCGGCCGCGAGCACCATCTGCGCGAACCGGTCCATCCTCCTCGCCGCCTTCCGGTCGATCCAGACGGTCGGGTCGAAGTCCTTGAGCTCGCCCGCGAAGTGCACCGGGTAGTCGCGGTGGTCGAAGAGGGTGATCTCCTCGACCCCCGACTCGCCCGCGATCAGGCGCCGCCAGGACGTCTCGACGTCGTTGCCGAGCGGGCTCACCATCCCGAGCCCGGTCACCACCACCCGCCGACGCCCGTCCCCGCTGCCGCTCGTACCCATGTCCCCGGTCACATCCCCAGTCCGCCGTCGACGAGCAGGACCTCCCCCGTGATGAAGGAGGCCTCGTCGGAGACGAGGAACCGTACCGCCCGCGCCACGTCCGCCGGGGCACCAAACCGGCCGAGCGGCGTCGCGCGCAGCATCGCCTCCTTCGCCTCGGCCGGCAGCACGTCGGTGAGCCGCGTCGCAACGTACCCGGGCGCGACCACGTTCGCCCGGATGCCGCGGGAGCCGAGCTCGCGGGCGAGGGACTTCGTGAAGCCGATGATCCCGGCCTTCGACGCGCCGTAGTTCGTCTGCCCCCAGTTGCCGTGGAGGCCGACGATCGAGCTCACGTTCACGATCGCGCCGGAGCGCCGCCGCAGCATCGACCGCGCCACCGCCCGGCAGGTGTAGAAGACCGAGCTCAGGTTGGTCTCGATCACCTCCCGCCAGTCCTCGTCGGACATGCGCGCGAGCAGACCGTCCCGCGTCAGGCCCGCGTTGTTGACGAGCACGTCGACCTCCCCCGCCTGCTCGACGAGCCCGACCGCCTCGTCGGCCGAGGAGACGTCGGCCCGGACGGCTCGCGCTCCCGTCTCGCGCGCGAGCGCCTCCGCCTCCGCGGCGCCGGTGCGGTAGCCGAAGACGACCGTCGCGCCGGCGGCGGCCAGCTCGCGGACGATCGCCGCGCCGATGCCGCGCGAGCCGCCGGTGACGAGGGCCGTCCTGCCCGCGAGCGAGCAGAAGGCTCCGTCAGGCAAGCTCGTTGACGGCAGCGTCCAGCGACCGGAGGTCGTTGACCGGGAAGGCGCGCACGGAGCTGTCGATCCTCTTCAGTAAACCGCTGAGCACGTTGCCGGGCCCGACCTCGACGAACGTCGTCACGCCCTGCGCGATCAGCTCGCGCGCCGCCTGCGCGAACTTCACCGGCGCGGTGAGCTGCTCGACGAGCAGCGTGCGGTACCGCTGCGCCTCCTCGAGCTTCGCCGTCACGGTCGACATGAAGTGCGCGCTCGGCGTCTTGAAGTCGATCTTCTCGATCGCCGGCCGGAGACGCTCCGCCGCGTGCGCGACGAGCGGCGAGTGGAACGCCCCGGAGACCCGCAGCCGGATCGCCCGGCGCGCACCCTCGAGCTGCGCCTCCGAGCAGCACTCGTCCACCGCCGTCGTCTGGCCGGAGACGACGAGCTGGCCCGGGCAGTTGTAGTTGGCCGGCCAGACGTTCGCGATCTTGCGGCAGAGCGCCTCGACCGCCTCGTCGGCGAGGCCGAGGATCGCCGCCATCGAGCCCGGGCGCTCCTTCGCGGCCATCGCCATCGCGAGTCCGCGCTCGCGCACGAGCGCGATCGCCTCGGAGAGCCCGATCGAGCCGGCGGCGCCGAGCGCCGAGAATTCGCCGACCGAGTGGCCGACCACGTAGTGCGGCATCACCCCGCGGATGCGCAGGGCTGCGTTGATCGCGAGGCTCGTGGTCACGAGCGCGGGCTGCTGCACCTCGGTCTCGGTCAGCTCCTCGACCGTGCCGTCGAAGCAGAGCGCGCGCAGGTCGAGGCCGGAGGCCTCGCTCCCCGCGTCGAACACCGCCATCGCGTCCGGCTCGGCCTCGGCGATCTCGCGTCCCATGCCGGGCTCGAACGATCCCTGGCCGGGGAACATGAAGGCAATTGTCATCTACGCTCCGTCTCCGTTCGTGGTCCACTCGATCAGCGCCGAGCCCCAGGTCAGGCCCGCGCCCATGCCGGTCATCAGTACCAGTCTTCCAGGCTGCAGGCGCCCGTCGGCGGCGGCGTCGGCAAGCGCGAGCGGGATCGAGCCCGACGAGGTGTTGCCGTAGCGGTCGACGTTCACGACGATCTTCTCCTGGGGGATCCCGAGCTTCCTGGCAGCGTGATCGATGATCCGGACGTTCGCCTGGTGGGGAACGTACACGTCGACGTCCTCGACCGTCTTGCCGCACTGCTCGAGCACCGCCTCCGCCGAGCTCACCATCACCCGGGTGGCGAACTTGAAGACCTCCCGGCCGTTCATCTGCAGGAACCCGCGGGCGCCGTTGCCGGAGATCCGCGAGCCGCTGCCCGGCAGGAGCAGCTCCTTGCCGCCGGCGCCGTCGGCGCCGAGCTCGAAGCCGAGGAAGCCTCCTCGCTCGACCGGCTCGAGCACGACCGCCCCGGCCCCGTCCCCGAACAGGACGAGCGTGGAGCGGTCGGTCCAGTCGAGGATCCGGCTGAGGATGTCGCCGCCGACGACGAGCGCACGCTCCGCCAGGCCTCCCGCGAGCATGCCGTAGGCCTGCGCGAGCGCGTACATGAAGCCGGTGCAGCCGGCGGAGAGGTCGTAGGCGGCGGCGTCCCGGGCGCCGAGCCGGTCGGCGAGGATCGCCGCGGTCGCGGGGAACGCCATGTCGGGAGTGACGGTCGCCACGATCAGCAGGTCGACGTCCGCGGCCCGCCTGCCCGCGCGCTCGAGCGCCGCGCGGGCCGCGGGAAGGGCGAGATCCGACATCGCCTCGGTCTCCGCCGCGACCCTGCGCTCCCTGATCCCCGTGCGGGTCGTGATCCACTCGTCGGAGGTGTCGACGATCCGGGCCAGGTCGTCGTTCGTGAGCACGCGCTCGGGGACGTGGCAACCGAGCCCCGTGATCGAGACCGGCCGGCCGGCCGTGCCCTTCACCGCCCGCCTCCGCGCCTCACCGCTCCACCGCGAAGGTCAGCGTGCCGCGCACCGCGAGCTCCCCGTCCACGCTCGCGCGCACCCGGCCCCGGCCGACCGGCCCGCGCACGGCCTCGACCTCGCAGAGGAGGTCGAGGGTCTCGCCGGGCCGGACGATCCGCTTGAAGCGGACGTCGTCGATCCCGGCGAAGAGCGCGAGCTTGCCCCGGTGCTCCTCCTGCGAGAGCACCGCCACGGCCCCGCACTGGGCGAGCGCCTCGACCATCTTCACTCCGGGCATGATCGGATTCCCGGGAAAGTGGCCGGCGCAGTCGTCCTCCGTGACCGTCTTGCGAGCGACGACGCGGGCGCCGGGGACGAGCTCGAGCACCTCGTCGACAAGGAGGAAGGGGTCGCGATGCGGGAGGATCGACTCCAGCTCGCGCCGGCCGAGGGGCGGCTGCACGCACGTACTCTAGATGCGATGGAGCTCACCCCCGAGGTCGTGCTGCCCGCGCTGCGCGGACGCTTCGGGAGACCGTACTACTACGCCGCCGAGACCACCTCCACGCAGACGATGCCGCCGCCGGACGCGCCCCACGGCGCGGTGGCGCTCGCCGAGCATCAGACCGCCGGCCGCGGCCGGCTCGGCCGGGTCTGGCTCGACGAGCCCGGCGCCGGCCTGACGTTCTCGGTCGTGCTGCACCCGCCCCGACCGGTGAGCCGGTGGCCGGAGCTCACGCTGCTCGCCGCCCATGCGGTCGCCGCCGCGGTCGGCGCGGGCGCGACGATCAAGGAGCCCAACGACGTCCTCCTCGACGGCGGGAAGGTGGCCGGCGTCCTCGCGGAGGCGACCGAGCGGGTGGTGCTCGGGATCGGCGTCAACGTCGGCGCCGCCCCGTGGCCGGGCGCAGCGGCCGCCCGCGCCGACCGGCTCGCGTTGCTCGTCGCGATCCTCGAGCAGCTCGAGCGCCGCTACGAGGGCTGGCTCGCGACGGGCCCGTCGCGGCGCGCGCCCGGCGCCGGCCGCGTCACGGACCGGTGACCGGGGCCGAGAGGTTGCCGGCCGCGTCCTCCGCCTGCAGGGAGAACGAGGTCACCGGCGGTCCCGTCCACGGCAGGGTGAAGGTGCCGGCCGGCTCCGCGACCGACACCGGCTGGCCATCGACCTGGCCGCTGACGGTCGCGGGCTCGCTCAGCTGGAGCTGGAGCGCCGCCCCGTTTGCGACCGAAAGCGACGGGGCGACGGTGTCGATCGCAAACGGCGCGAGCAGCGACACCGTCGCGAGCGGGCTCGTCGCGGTGACAACGACGGCGTACTCGCCGTCGGGGAGCCGCGAGCCGGCGGCGGTGCCGTCCCAGCCGATCGTCTGGGCGCCCGGGCCGAGCTGGCCGCTGAAGAGCGTCGCCACGACCGTGCCCGCCCGCTGGACCGTCACCTGGACGGGCACCGCGCGGGCGAGCGTGAAGCCGAACGAGATCGTGTCCTGGGAGCCGTCCCCGTTCGGCGAGAACGCCGCCGGCGTCGCGGTCAACCCGCTCAGCGTCCGGTCGATCACGACAGAGACCGTCGACGTCGACGTCGCGCCGTTCGCGGTCGCGGCGACCGTCAGCGCGTACTTGCCGTCGGGGAGCCCGCTCAGGTCGAACTCGAAGTGGTCGTCGCCGGCCGCGGCGCTCGTCGCGAGGAGCGTCCGCTTCCCGATGCTCACCGTCAGCGCGGCCGGGCGGGCGAGCGTGACGTCGATCGCGGCCGTGAGGCCGGTGCCGCTCGCGTTCGGCGTCAGGACGGCAGGCGAGACGGTCAGCCCGGCGAGCAGGCTCACAGGCGGCGGCGGGGGCGGGGGCGGGGCGCCGGCCGCCTTGCGGCCGAGCGACCCGCTCGCCGGGAGGACGTCGTTCCCGGCGGCGATCGTCCACGTGAACGGGCCGGCGCCGGCGCCGGCGGAGCGCCACGTCCAGTCGACGAGCTTCGAGTCGCCGCTTCCGCGCGCGACGACCGTGCCGCTCGCGTCGGCGACCGTCACGGTCCACGGCCGGGGCCCGGAGAGACGCGCCTGGAACCTGACGTCGCCGCCGACGGTGCCGGCGACGGCCGGCGAGTAGAGCTTCGGCAGGCCCGTCCGCTCGACCCGCGCCCGGATCGACGGGAGGAGGGCGTAGGCGTCGTTCCCGGGGCAGTCGGTCGGGCCCGTGTCGCGGTGGCCGGAGATCGCGTTCAGGGTCACGACGGTGCCCGCGTGGAACTTGGCGTTGCCGCCGGAGGTGTACACGACGCGCGACATCGGGTCGAGGTGCGCGACGTCGAGCCTCCAGGCGAGCAGCCGCACGAGCGCCGCCTCCATCGCCGGCGGCGGCGGCGTGCGGTCGAAGTTGCCGATCAGCGCGATGCCGACGGTGCCGGCGTTGAAGCCGAGCGAGTGGGCGCCGATCACGTTGCGCGCGATCCCTCCGGCACGCCCCTCGTAGATCGTGCCGTAGCGGTCGACGAGGAAGTTGTAGCCGATGTCGTTCCAGCCGTTCGCCTCGACGTGGTACGCCTCGATCCCACGGACGATCGCCGCCGACTGGGCGGGTGTGTAGTCGTTCGATCCCGCGGTGTGATGCACGATCGCGAGCTTCAGCACCGGCGCGTACAGGGGTTTCGCGCGCACGATCTTCTCGTCCGCCTGCCACTGCGCGCGGGTGACGAGCGCCGGCGAGCCGGCGATCGCGAGCCGGCGCACGGGGCCGGCGACCACCCGCGACCAGAGGTAGTACGCGCGAAGCCTCGTGACGCGGCCGGTGGTGCGGAACTGCACGCGGGTCCGCGGCCCGGTCCAGTCGAGGTTGCCGTCGTGCCAGCCAGGGTGGCTCTCGGGCGAGCCGGGGTCGGGGCCGGCGTCGGCGTCGGCGAGCGTCCACGCGCCCCACCGGCCGGACAGCCCGCGCGTGCGGTAGGAGACCGCGCCGCTCCCCTGCCAATGCAGGCCGAGCATGTCGAATTGGATCGGCGCCTCGACCGACTGCAGCGCGCGCGGGCCGAGCGACACGTCGCGCACCACCATCGTCACGTTCCCCGCGCGGGCGGTGGCGGGAAGGACGAGGGCGACGGCGGCGGCGGTGAGGATCCTCTGTGCGTACACGGCCCGGCTCGCGGGAACGGTGCCTGCACCGGGCTTCGCGCTCAAGCCGCGAGACCCTCTCCGAATACAATCCTTACAGGTGTGAAACGGTGGCTTCTGCCCGCGCTCTGCGTGCTCGCCGCCGCTGCCGCGGCGCCGGGGGCGGCGGAGGCCTCGCGTGCGGCGCCGCGCGTGCTCGCGATCCACTTCGCGACCGACGTCAACCCGGTGACCCAGGGTTGGCTCGACGCCAGGCTCGACGATGCCCAGAGCCAGGGGTACGCGGCCGCCGTCATCGTCCTCGACACCCCAGGCGGGCTCGAGGACTCGATGCGGAAGATCGTCCAGAAGGAGCTCTCGCTGACGATCCCGGTGATCGTCTACGTGGCGCCCCGCGGCGCCCGGGCCGCCTCGGCCGGCGTCTGGATCGCGGAGGCCGCCGACCTGCTCGCGATGGCCCCGGCGACGAACATCGGCTCCTCGACGCCGATCAGCGGCAGCGGCGCGAACATCGGCTCCGACCTCCGCCGCAAGGTGATCAACGACGCGGCCGCGTCCCTGCGCGCGCTGGCGAAGAGCCACGGCCGGAACGCCGCCTGGGCGAACCTCGCCGTCGAGAAGGCCTCGAACCTGACCGAGGCCGAGGCGCTCCGGATGCACGTGGTCGACATGCTCGCCCCCTCCCTGCCGGCGCTCCTCGACGAGGCGAACGGGCACCGCACGACGGGGCCGGACCGCTCGTTCACCCTCCACCTCGCGGGAGCGCGGATCGTGGACACGAGCCCGGGGTTCTTCACCCGCTTCCTCGACGTGCTGATCGACCCCAACGTGATCTCGCTCCTCTTCCTCGCCGGCATCGTCGGGCTCGGCTACGAGATCTTCCACCCGGGCGTCGTCATCCCCGGCGCGCTCGGCGCCGTTTCGATGCTGACCGCGCTCTTCGGCTTCTCGATCCTGCCGCTCTCCTGGGCCGCGCTTCTGCTCGTGCTGCTCGGCATCGCGCTGCTCGTCGTCGACGCGCACGTCACGACCCACGGGGCGCTCACGGTCGCGGGCCTCGTCTCGCTCGCGGTCGGTCTCGCCACCTTGTTCAACGGCGCGCCCTCGCCGTACAGCACGTCGATCCCGCTCGTCGCCACCCTGACGGCGCTCCTCGGCGGCTTCTGGGCCTTCGCGATCACGAAGGCGATCCGGCTGCGGCGGAGCCCGGTTCGCATGGGCCCGCAGGAGCTCATCGGGATGGAAGGCGTGGTGCGGGAGGGCGGCCTCGTCTACGTTCGCGGCGAGCTCTGGCGCGCGAGCTCGCAGGACGCGCTCGTCCCGGGTCAGCGCGTCGCGGTCGACGGGCTCGACGGGCTCACCCTGCGCGTACATCCCGTCTAGCGCTTTCGCCGGGCGGTCCGCGGGTGTAGCGTCCGGCCCATGGCAGCGGTCCTGGTCGTCCTCGCGGCGATCCTGTTCATGCTCGTGCTCTTCCTGATCGCGGCGATCAAGGTCGCGCGCGAGTACGAGCGCGCGATCGTGTTCCGTCTCGGCAGGCTCTTCCCCGAGCCGAAGGGCCCGGGGCTCTTCTTCCGCATCCCGGTAATCGACCAGGTGATCAAGGTCGACCTGCGCACGATCACGCTCCAGATCCCGCCGCAGGAGGTGATCACGAAGGACAACGTGCCCGTGCGGGTGAACGCGGTCGCGTACTTTCGCATCGTCGACCCGAAGGCGGCGATCGTGCAGGTCGAGAACTACATGGTGGCGACGTCGCAGATCGCCCAGACGACGCTGCGGTCGGTCCTCGGCCAGCACTCGCTGGACGAGCTCCTCTCGGAGCGCGAGAAGATCAACACGATCCTCCAGGGCATCATCGACGAGCAGACCGCGCCGTGGGGGATCAAGGTGTCGATCGTCGAGGTGAAGGACGTCGAGATCCCGCAGGGCATGCAGCGGGCGATGGCACGGCAGGCGGAGGCCGAGCGCGAGCGGCGCGCGAAGGTGATCAACGCCGAGGGCGAGTTCCAGGCGTCGGAGCGGCTCAAGGACGCTGCGAACGTGATCGAGGCGCACCCGGTCGCGCTGCAGCTCCGCTACCTGCAGACGCTGCTCGAGCTCGGCTCCTCCGCCTCGACGACGATCGTCTTCCCGGCCCCGATCGACATCCTCAAGGCCTTCATCAAGACCGACCGCGGGGGCGGCTAGGGCGAGACCCGCGCGCGCTCCTCGCGGAAGCGGCGCGCCGCCTCGATCGCGGCACCGAGGCTCAGGCCTTTGTCCTTCCCCTGTTTGATCAGCATCACCGTCTCGACCGCGTCCATGTCGTAGATCCGCTGCTTCCTGCCCTTGGTCGGGATCCGCGCCTTGTTCGTCCAGTAGTCGAGCTGCATCTTCGAGATCCCGGCGATCCGGCAGACCTGGCCGAGCGAGAGCTCCACCTTGTGGAGGTGCGCCGCGAGGTCGATCGGCTCGAGCAGCTCGGCGTCGTCGGGGAAGGTCGACTCTCCACCCATCCTCGTCGCGGGACGGCCTCTCGCCGAGACGTCTCCCTGCCGCGCCGGACAACGGGCGGAGGAGGCGTCGCGGCGGGACCGGACGCGGCGCCGCTAGCTCGGCGCGGACTCTCCGTCCTCGTCGCCGGAGTCGACCACCGGCGCGAGGGTCGAGACCTGCTCCCCCTCGCGGAGCCGCATCACGATCACCCCCTGGGTGGCGCGCCCCAGCCGCTTCACCTCCGAGACCGGAACCCTGATCACGGTGCCCGCGTTCGAGATCAGCATCACCTGGTACCCGTCGCGAACGACCCGCGCGCCGGCGAGCCGCCCGCGCGCCTCGGTGAGCTGCACGGTCTTCACGCCGAGGCCGCCGCGCCCCTTCCGCGGATACTCGGAGACGCGCGTGCGCTTGCCGTACCCGTTCTCGGTGACGACGAGGAGGTCGGCGTCGTCCCGCGCGATCTCGGCGGCGATCACCTCGTCGTCGCCGCGGAGCTGCATCCCCCGCACCCCCTCGGTCGCCCGTCCCATCGCCCGCGCCTCGCTCTCGGCGAACCGGATCGCCTGCCCGTTCCGGGAGACGAGGAGCACGTCGTCGCCCCGGGAGCAGTGGCGGACGGCGACGAGCTCGTCCCCCTCCCGGAGCTTGATCGCGATGATCCCGTCCGCCTTGAGCGGGGTGTTGTACTCGTCGAGCTTCGTCTTCTTCACGATCCCGCTACGCGTCGCGCAGAGCAGGTAGTCGGCCTCCTCGAAGGTCCGCGTCTGGATCACGGCCCGCACCTGCTCCCCCTGGCGGAACGGGAGCAGGTTGACGATCGCCCGCCCCTTCGACTGGCGGGAGCCGAGCGGGAGCTCGTGGACCTTCAGCCGGTACACCTTGCCGACGCTCGTGAAGAAGAGGACGTAGTCGTGGGTCGAGGCGACGAACAGGTGCTCGATGTAGTCGTCCTCCTTCAAGTCCATCCCCATCACGCCGATGCCGCCGCGGCGCTGCTCGCGGTACGCGGTGACCGGCAGGCGCTTGATGTAGCCGGAGCGCGTGATCGCGATCACCATGTCCTCCTCCGCGATCAGGTCCTCGAGCTCGAGCTCCTCCTCGGCGGCGACGATCTCGGTGCGGCGGTCGTCGTCGCGGCCGTAGGCGGCCTTGAGCGCGAGCAGCTCCTCCTTGATCAGGGCGTCGATCTTCGTCTCGTCCGAGAGCAGCTCGCGCAGCTCGGCGATCCGCGCCACCTTCTCCGCATGCTCGTCCTCGACGCTCTTGCGCTCGAGCGCCGTCAGCGCGCGCAGGCGCAGCTCGAGGATCGCGGAGGCCTGGATCTCCGAGAGCTCGAAGCGCTCCTGGAGCTGCGTGCGGGCGGCGTCCGTGTCCTCGGCGTTCCGGATCAGCTGGATGACGGCGTCGAGGTTGTCGAGCGCGACCAGGTACCCCTTGAGGACGTGCGCGCGGGCCTCCGCCTTCCGCAGCTCGTCCTGCGACCGGCGCGTGACGAGCTCGCGCTGGAAGTCGAGGAAGTGCCGGACGAGCTCGAGTAGCGAGAGCGTGCGCGGCACGCCGTCGACGAGCGCCACCGCGTTGTAGCCGAAGGTCGACTGGAGGGCGGTGTGCTTGAACAGCTTGTTCAGGACGACCTGCGGCCGGGCATCCCGCTTGAGCTCGATCTGGATCCGCATCCCGGAGCGGTCGCTGTGGTCGGCGAGGTCGGCGATCTCCGGCAGGACCTTCTCGTTGTGGAGGTCGGCCATCTTCTTGATCACGCCGTTCTCGCCGCCCTTCTTCACCCCGTAGGGGAGCTCCGTGACGATGATCGCGCTCTTGCCGCCCCGCAGCTCCTCGACGTGGGCCCGCGCGCGCATGACGATCCGCCCGCGCCCCGTCCGGTAGGCGTCCCGGATCCCGGAGCGGCCGACGATCAGCCCGCCGGTCGGGAAGTCGGGCCCCTTGATGTGCTTCATCAGGTCGTCGACGCTCGCGGTCGGCTTGTCGATCAGGGCCACCACCGCGTCGATCGTCTCGCCGAGGTGGTGCGGCGGGATGTTCGTCGCCATCCCGACCGCGATCCCGGCCGAGCCGTTGACGAGCAGGTTCGGGAACCGCGCCGGCAGGACGAGCGGCTCGCGCAGCGACTCGTCGTAGTTCGGGCCGAAGTCGACCGTGTTCGCGTCGAGGTCGCGCAGCATCTCCTCCGCCAGCCGCTCGAGGCGCGCCTCGGTGTAGCGCTGCGCGGCCGGGGGGTCGTCGTCGATCGAGCCGAAGTTCCCCTTGCCCTCGACGAGCGGGTAGCGGAGCGAGAACGGCTGCGCCAGACGGGCGAGCGTGTCGTAGATCGCCTGGTCGCCGTGCGGGTGGAACTTCCCCATCACGTCCCCGACGATGCGCGCGGACTTGACGTGCGGACGTCCGGCGCGGTTGCCGTTCGACCACATCGAGTAGAGGACGCGCCGGTGGACCGGCTTCAGACCGTCGCGGACGTCCGGCAGCGCGCGGCCGACGATGACCGACATCGCGTAGTCGAGGTAGCTCGAGCGCATCTCCTGCTCGAGCTCGCGCGGCTCGATCCGGCCGGGGCCGAGCGCCCCGGTCTCAACCTCGGACACGGAGCCTCCCAGGAGCCGGGCAGAACGAGACTGAGATCGCCGCCCTCGAGCCGCGCCGCCTAGACATCGAGGAACTTCACGTCCTTCGCGTTCTGCTCGATGAACAGGCGCCGAGGCTCGACCGCGTCGCCCATCAGCATCGAGAAGAGGCTGTCGGCGGCGTGGGCGTCCTCGACGTCGACGCGGATCAGCAGGCGCTTCGACGGGTCCATCGTCGTCGCCCACAGCTCCTCGGCGTCCATCTCTCCGAGCCCCTTGTAGCGCGAGAGCTGCATGCCGGCCTTGGCGGCCTCGAGCACCTTGGCGCGCAGCTCGCCGAAGGTCTCGGCCGTCTCGACCTCCTTGCCGACCCGCACGGTGAAGGGCGGCAGGCCGACGATCTCCCCGAGCCGCGCGTACGCCTTGCGCACGTACTGGTAGATCGGCGAGCCGAGCAGCTCGACCGGCACCGTGACGTTCCGGGCGGTGCTCGTCTCGAGCTCGACCACCCGGATCCGGAACGAGTCGTCGTCGCCCCCGAGCAGCGAGAGCGCGTAGCCATCCGGCGCGATCGCGGCGACCGCCCGCGCGACGTCGTCCGGCTCCTCGATCTCCTGCTCGACGAGCCGGTGGTTGATCATCAGGTCGGCGGCTGCGTGGCCGAAGTCAGCCCGCAGCCGCGCGGCGACCCCCTCGTACTGCGCGAGCTCCTTCGCGAAGCGCGCCCACCGCGCCTGCGTGAACTTCACGGCCTTGCGCTCGCGGTCGGCGACCTCGACGGCCGGGATCCGCTCGGTCGCGAGCAGCTCCTCGAGCTGCGCCTCCTTCTCGAAGTAGAACTCCTGGGTGCCGAGCTTCGCCCGGTAGAGGGGAGCGGCGGCGATGTACACGTGGCCGCGGTCGATGAGCTCGGGCATCTGCCGGTAGAGGAACGTGAGGATGAGCGTGCGGATGTGCGACCCGTCGACGTCGGCGTCGGTCATCACGATCACCCGGTGGTAGCGGAGCTTCGAGATGTCGAACTCGTCGCCGATCCCGGTGCCGATCGCGGTGATCATCGCCTGGATCTCGTTGTTCGAGAGCACCTTGTTGATGCGGTTCTTCTCGGTGTTGATGATCTTCCCGCGCAGCGGCAGGATCGCCTGGTAGGTGCGGTCGCGGCCTTGCTTCGCCGACCCGCCCGCCGAGTCGCCCTCGACGATGAAGAGCTCGGCGGCGGCCGGGTCGTTGATCGAGCAGTCGGCCAGCTTGCCGGGCAGCGACATGCTCTCGAGCGCCGACTTCCGTCGCGTCAGCTCGCGCGCCTTGCGGGCGGCGATCCGCGCCCGCGAGGCGCCGATCGCCTTGTTCACGATCTGGCGCGCGTCGGTCGGGTTCTCCTCGAGGAACTCGGCGAGCTTCGCGTTCACCGTCTGCTCGACGAGCCCCTGGATCGCCGGATTGCCGAGCTTCGACTTCGTCTGCCCCTCGAACTGCGGGTTCCGCAGCCTGACCGAGACGACCGCCGCGAGCCCCTCGCGGACGTCTTCGCCCTCGAGGTTCTCCTCCTTGTCCTTCAGGAGCCCCTTGTCGCGCGCGTACCTGTTCAGCGTGCGCGTGAGCGCAGAACGGAACCCCTGCATGTGGGTGCCGCCCTCGATCGTGTTGATGTTGTTGGCGAAGGAGAAGACGGACTCCTGGTACGAGGTGTTCCACTGCATCGCCACCTCGACGTGGCCGGCCTCGCTCTCGGCCTCGAAGTAGCAGATGTGGCGATGCACCGGCTCCTTCGACTCGTTCACGTAGGCGACGAAGTCCCGGATCCCGCCGTCGTAGTGGAACTCGACCCGCTCGCCGCCGGCACGCTCGTCGGTGAAGACGATGCGCAGCCCGCGCGTGAGGAAGGCGGTCTCGCGAAAACGCTGCCGCAGCGTGTCTGCCGAGAACTCGAGCTCCTCGAAGATCTCCGCGTCGGGGAGGAACGAGATCGTGGTGCCGGTCTCCTTCGAGATCCCGACGACCTTCATCTCGCCCTTCGGCACGCCGCGGGCGAACTCCTGGCGGTACACCTTCCCGTCGCGCTCGACGTCGGCGACGAGCCACTCCGAGAGCGCGTTGACGACGGAGACGCCGACCCCGTGGAGCCCGCCGGAGACCTTGTAGCCGGCGCCGCCGAACTTCCCGCCGGCGTGCAGCTTCGTCAGCACGACCGTCATCGCCGGCAGCCCGGTGCTCTGCTCGATGTCGGTCGGGATGCCACGGCCGCGGTCGCGGACCGTCACCGAGTTGTCGGGGTGGATCGTCACCTCGACGAGGTCGTTGAAGCCGGCCATGGCCTCGTCGACGGCGTTGTCGACGACCTCGTAGACGAGGTGGTGGAGGCCCCGGAGCCCCGTCGAGCCGATGTACATGCCCGGCCGCAGGCGCACCGGCTCGAGCCCTTCGAGGACCGTGATGTCCTTTGCGGTGTAGGACGCTTTCGCGGGAGCCTTCGCCATACAAGAAATGCCCGCAAAACAGGCGTTTCGCAGGACACGTGCAGTGTATCAGACGGAACGGTCGGCCCCGCCCCGGGCGAGGCTCAAGCCGATCGCCCGCTCCACGCGCTCGCGGAGCGCCTCGTCGCCGAGGGCGGCGGCGAGCTCGGCGGCGCGGCGGCGGTGCTCGGGCGAGGGCGGCGGCGGCGCAGGCGGGGGCGCCTCGCTCCCCGTCGTCTCCGGCAGCGGGCCGGGGGCGAAGCGCACCCGCTCCACGCCGAGCCGCGCGGCGATCTCCGCCGCGCGCTGGCCGAGCTCGAAGGCCCAGATCGAGTCCGCGGTGGCGACGTGCAGCGTCCCGTCACGACCGAGGCGCGCCGGCCAGGCGCGCCGCGCGACGAGCGGGCCGACCGCCCGCGGCCAGCGTTCGACGAGCTCGGCGAGGACGGCCAGGGGGCCGAGCCGGCCGAGCGAGGCGCGCAGCTCGTCACCGAGCCTGTCCAGGGGTGACCTCCACCACCTGTGCCGGCTCGAGCGGGAGCGCCGCCTGCTGCGTCGCGGTCACGAGCGTCTGCTCGAGTCGCTCGATCCGGCGCGCGAGCGCCGCCCGGCGCCGGGCGTCGAGCTCCGAGAGCACGTCGTCGAGCAGGAGGAGCGGCGGCGGGACGACGAGGTCGGCTTCGGCGAGGATGAGCGCGAGGAGGGCGATCCGCTGCTCGCCCTGCGAGCCGAACCGCCGCAGGTCGCGGCCTGCCGCGGCGATCCGGACGTCGTCGAGGTGGGGGCCGCGCCCCGTCGCGCCACGGGCGACGTCGGCGGCGAGCCGCGCCTCGAGCACCGCCACCGAGGGCGCGTCGCCCTCGTAGGCGAGCGTCGCACCGGCGAGGCCGAGCTCGGCCGCGCGCTCCGCGAACGGGTCCGCGAGCCGCGCGAGCGTCCGGCGGCGCGCCGCGACGAGCTCGGCGCCGAGGCCGGCGAGCCGCTCGCTCCACGGCCGCAGCGCCTCGGGAGCCGACACCCCGGCCTGCACCCGGCGGAGGGCCGCGTTCCGCTGGACGAGCGTCGCGGCGTACTCCCGTGGCAGCGGCGCACGGGCGGGCTCGAGCCGCGCGAGGGCGCGATCGAGGTACGCCCGCCGCGCCGACGGGCCCGCCTTCACGACCGCGAGCCGGTCGGGCGTGAACACGAGCGCGGGGAAGCGGCGGCGCAGCGGCTCGGTCGAGGCGAGGCGGGCGCCGTCGAGCTCGATCCCCCTCGCCTCGCCGGGGACGAGGCGCAGGCCGATCGCGTGCGCGACCCGTCCCTGGACGACCTCGAGCCCGACCGTCGCCGCCGCCTCGCCGAAGCGGACGAGCCCGGCCTCGGCGTGCGGGCGCGGCGAGAACCCCTGGGTCGCCACGTGCACGGCCTCGAGCAGGTTCGTCTTGCCGGCGCCGTTCTCGCCGACCACGAGGACGACGCCCGGTGCGAGGTCGAGGTCGAGAGCCGGGTAGGAGCGGTAGTTCCGGAGGGTGAGACGGCGGACGATCAGCCGGGCGCTCTCCGATTCGCCCGTCAGCCGGCGAGGCGAATCGGCATGATCAGGTAGGTGTAGTCCGCCGTCTCGCCCTCGAGGACGACGGGGCGGAGCGGGCTGATCAACTTCATCCGCAGCGTCGGCGAGTCGATCGACTCGAGGCCGTCGCGGAGGAACTCGGCGTTGAAGCCGATCTCGAGCGGCTCCGCGGCGAACGGGGCGGGCAGCGACTCCCGCGCCTCGCCGACGTCCGGGGTCTGCGCCGACACGGTCAGCTCGCCTTCTGCGAGCCGAAGGCGCAACGGCGTGTTCCGCTGTGCCATCAGAGCGACGCGCCGAACGGCGTCGAGCAGCTCCTCACGTGGAAGCGTCACCTCGTGCTCGAAGCGGTCGGGCAGGAGCTGGCGGTAGCTCGGGAACTGCCCGTCGATCCGCCGGGTCGTGAGCCACGTGCCCGCAGCCGCGAACAGCACGTGGTTTTCCTGCAAGCCGATCCGCACGTCCTCCGCGCTCCCCGCGATCCGCGCGAGCTCCTGCAACGCGCGCGCCGGGATGATCGCCTCGAGCTCGGGGAGCCGGCTCGAGCTCGGCGTCTCCTTGACCGCGAGGCGGTAGGAGTCGGTCGCCGCCATCACCACCTTGTCGCCCTCGAAGCGGACGAGGATCCCGGTCAGCACCGGGCGGCTCTCGTCCCGCGAGGCGGCGCGCGCGACCCGCGCGATCGTCTCGAGGAGGACGCCGGCCTCGATCGGCTCCGATTCCCCCGCAGCGAGCTCGGGCAGACGCGGGAAGTCCTCGCTCGGATACGTGTGCACCCGGTAGGTCGCCGAGCCCGACGCGATCGTCACGAGCCCCTCCTCGCTTCGATGGGCGATCTCGACCTCGCTCCGAGGAAGCGAGCGGACGATGTCGAGCAGCAACCGGCCGGGGACGACCATCGTCCCCTCGCCGTCGACCTGCGCCTCGAGCGAGGTCCGCAGCGAGAGCTCCATGTCGGTACCGGCAAGGTCCAGCCTCCCGTCGCCGGCGCGGAGCTGGATGCCACCGAGGACGAGCACGGACGTGCGCGTCGACACCGCACGCGCGACGATGCCCAGCTTCTCGGCGAGCTCTTCTCGCCGGACGGCCGTTTTCACCAGCTCTGCATCGAGCATCGTCTTCGAGTCAATCATGAATTGAGAACCTCGCCGTCGTAGTCGGGACTGTCGAATGTCGGAAAAGCCGCCGAAGCTCCTGCTCGCTTCGCCATTCTCGCTGTCGAAGCGGATGTGGAGGAAGAGGTGCTCGCCAACACAGCCGGTGGCTCAGCGGGCCTGCTTGACCCGCGCTGTGAGCTCCTGGACGAGGTTGTACACAGACCTGTCCTCGCGGATGAGTCGGGCGATCTTCGAGGTCGCGTGGATGACGGTCGTGTGGTCGCGGCCGCCGAATTCCTTGCCGATCTTGGGCAGGGACGAGTCGGTGAGCTCGCGGGCGAGGTACATCGCGACCTGGCGCGGGTAGACGATGTTCTGCGAGCGACGGTCGCCGGTCAGCTCGCCGAGCGTGACGTTGAAGCGCTCGCAGACGAGCTTCTGGATCCGGTCGATCGAGACGGCGGGTGCGTCTCCCTGCGGGAAGACCTCGCGCAGGACGTCCTCGGCGAGCCCGACGTCCATGGGGCGACCGGTGAGGGAGGAGAAGGCGATCACACGCGTCAGCGCTCCCTCGAGCTCGCGGATGTTCGTGGAGACGCGCGTCGCGACGAAGGTGAGCACCTCGGGGTCCGCCACCTCGATCCCGTCGTACTTCACCTTGCGGCGGAGGATCGCGATCCTCGTCTCGAGGTCCGGCGGCTGGATGTCGGTGATGAGACCCCACTCGAACCGCGACCGCAGCCGGTCCTCGAGGGTGGCGATGTCGCGCGGGGGACGGTCGGAGCTCATCACGATCTGCCTGCCGGCCTCGTGGAGGGAGTTGAAGGTGTGGAAGAACTCCTCCTGGATCCGCTCCTTGTGCTCGAAGAACTGGACGTCGTCGATCAGGAGGACGTCGTAGGTGCGGTAGCGGCGCTTGAAGCCCTCGATCCGCTTGTCGCGAAGCGAGTTGATGAAGTCGTTGACGAAGACCTCCGAGGTCACGTAGCGCACGGCGAGGTTGGCCGAGTGCTGCCCGATGTAGTTCGCGACGGCGTGGAGGAGATGGGTCTTGCCGAGGCCGGTGTGCCCGTAGATGAAGAGCGGGTTGTAGGCCTGGGCCGGAGCCTCGGCCACCGCGAGCGCGGCCGCGTGGGCGAAGCGATTCGAGGAGCCGATCACGAACGAGTCGAAGGTGTACTTCGGGTTGATCCCGCCGGCGTCGGGCCGCGGGAGAGGCGGCGGGAGCGCGGCCGCCGGTGGGTCGGGACGCTCGCGCCGGACGGTGAGGCGGAGCCGCCGCTCGGCGCCGGTGACGTCCTTGATCGCCGCGCGGATCAGGCCGACGAAGTGGCCCTCGATCCACTCGCGGGTGAAGTCGTTCGGGACGGCGAGCACGAACATGTCCCCGTCGACGGTGACGGGACCGACGTCGCTGAACCAGTTGCGGTAGGTCTTCTCGTTGAGCGCCTCGCGCAGTCGAGCCGACACGTCTTCCCACAGCCTCTCGGCGGTCAGCTCGATCGGATGCTCCACAGCCCCCAGCGCGTTCCTTCCCTCTCGGCCCGACGGAGCGCCGACAATAGCAGCGCGCCGACGCGCGGTTCAATGAGGATTTCCGGGCGTGTCCGCGCGATCGCCATGGGCGATTTGCAGGGAATTCGCCATCCTCCACACGACTCTCCACACCTGTGGAAAGCGCGCGTCGAGGGCCGAGCGCGCGCGGCCTTTCCACGGCTTTCGCCGGCCGTCTGCCTGTGGACAAGCCGGCCGGGTCGCGGCGGCTCCGGCGCCGGCCGAGAAGGGCGCACGCTGCGCGCAAACGCGTGCCGCCGACCCGCCTCCTCGCCCCGGCCCCGCGCGTCTATACTCGTCGTGCGCCGGGCGCCGACGCCGGCCTCGCGGCCTTTCCAGGGGATGAAACGGACCTACCAGCCAAACGTGCGCCGCCGCAAGCGCAAGCACGGCTTCCGTGCCCGCATGGCGACGCGGGCCGGGCGGCTGATCCTCAAGCGCCGCCGCGCGAAGGGCCGCAAGCGCCTCAGCGCCTAGCGGTGCAGCGGCGCAACCGCCTCTCACGCTCGCGCGACTTCGACGCCGTCTACCGGCACGGCCGCTCCGTGTCGACGCGCTTCCTCACCCTGCATTGGTTCGAGCGGCCCGCCGACGAGGACGACGGCGAGCCGCGGCTCGGCCTCGCCGTTCCGCGCGCCGCGGGCAACGCGGTCGTGCGCAACCGGATCAAGCGGCAGCTCCGCGAGGTCTGGCGGGCGAAGCTCGAGGCGGGGGCGCTTCCGCCCCGCCGGGACGTCGTCCTCGTGGTGAGACCGGGGCTCCCGGAGGCGGTCGAGGCGAACGGCTTCGGCTGGCTCGTCGAGCGCGTGGACGAGCTGCTCGCGAGGATCCCGGCGTGAAGGCGGTCGCGATGCTCGTGCGCCTGCTCGTCGGCGAGCCGCTCGGGGTTCCCGCGTGCCGGTTCGACCCGAGCTGCTCGCGCTACGCCGCCGACGCCGTCCGCAAGCACGGTCTGCTCCGCGGGTCGGCGAGGGCGGCCTGGCGCGTGTTGCGCTGCAACCCCTGGTCGCGCGGCGGGGTCGACCCGGCGTGAGCGCGGCGCTCGTCTTCGGCGTCCTCTCGCCGCTCGAGAACGCGGTGAGCTGGCTCCTCCACCGCTTCCACGACAACGTCGGCCTGCCGTGGTCGTGGGCGATCGTGGCGACGACCGTCGTCGTCCGGATCATCCTCGTGCCGCTGACCGTCCGCCAGATCCACTCCATGCAGGCGTTGCAGAAGCACGCGCCCGAGATGAAGGAGATCCAGCGGAAGTACAAGGGGGACCGCCAGAAGCTGAACGAGGAGCTGATGCGGTTCTACAAGGAGAACAACATCAACCCCGCGGCCTCGTGTCTCCCGCTCGTCGCGCAGCTCCCCGTCTTCTTCGCCCTGTACTTCGTGCTGCGCAACTTCTCCCACCACGTGCCGAAGGGGAGCAACCTCTCCTGGCTGCACATCGTCCCGAGCATCGCCGACCGCGCCGACTCGCACTGGGGCGGCTTCGTCCTGCTCGCGATCTACGCCGGGAGCCAGATCATGTCGAGCTACTTCATGTCGACGACGATGGACAAGACGCAGCGGCGGATCCTGATGGTCGTCCCGCTCGTCTTCATCACGGTCGTGGCGCGGTTCCCGACCGGCCTCGTTCTCTACTGGGCGACGACGAACCTGTGGACGGTCGGGCAGGGGCTCGTCACCCGCCGGCTCGTCCCGCGGACGCCGCTGCCCCAGGCGGGCCCGAAGCGCACCTCGCGGACGCCGCCGAGGGCCAAGGAGGAGGCGCCCCCGCGCAGGCCCGCGCCCCCGCCGCGGCCGGCGCCGGTGCGGCGCGTGAAGCGGCGGAGGGGTAACCGGTGACGACGCTCACCGCCGAGGGCACCGGCGTCAGCGTCGACGAGGCGAAGCAGCGGGCGCTGCGGGAGCTCGAGCGGCTCGCGCCGCGGCTCGACCGGGCGGCCGTGCGGTTCGAGGTTGTCGAGGAGGGTCGGCGCGGCCTGCTCGGCCTCGGCTCGTCGCCCGCGCGGGTGCGCGCGAGCGTGGCGGCGCCGGCCGCGGTCGGCGGAGGCGGCGAGAGCGAGCGGGCGGCCCGTGTTCGCGCGCTCCTCGAGCGCGTCGTCGCGGCGACCGGAGCGGGCTGCCGCGTCGAGGTCGCCGAGTCGGCGGAGGCGATTGTCGCGACCTGCACGGGCGGCGAGGCCGGGCTCTTGATCGGGCGGCGCGGGCAGACCGTCGACGCGCTGCAGACGCTCGCGGCCGCGGTCGCGGCGCGCGGGCCGGGCGAGCGGAAGGAGGTGACGGTCGACGTCGCCGGCTACCGCGCCAGGCGGCGCCGGGCGCTCGAGGCGCTGGCGCTGCGCGCCGCCGACGAGGCGCTCCGGACCGGGGGTCGCGTCGAGCTCGAGCCGATGAGCGCCGCCGACCGGCGCGTGGTGCACGAGCGGCTGAAGACGGTTCGGGGCGTCCGGACCGCGAGCGAGGGGGACGAGCCGGATCGCTTCGTCGTCGTCGAGCCGGCTTGACGACTGGCTGCGGGCCGTCGTCGAGACCCCGGGGCTGACCGCGCTCTCGCTCGGCGAGGCCCGGCGGGTGCTGGTCGAGGACGCCCTGCGCGCGCTGCCGCTCCTCCGGGACGCCGGCGGCCCGGTCGTCGACGTCGGCTCGGGCGGCGGCTCTCCCGGCATCCCGCTCGCCTGCGCCCTCCCCGACCGCGAGTTCGTCCTGCTCGAGGCGCGCCGGCGAGCGTGCGACTTCCTCGAGCGCTTCGCGCCGCCGAACGCACGCGTGGTCTGGGGGCGCGCGGAGGAGCAGGCGACCGACTGGGCCGGCGTCGCGCTGGCGAAGGCGCTGGCGGCGCCGCCGGTCGCGGCGGAGTGGTGCCTGCCGCTCGTGCGGCCCGGCGGGATCGCCATCCTCTGGGTCGGCCCGAGCGCCGACGCCGACCGGGTCGCGCGCGTCGCGGCCCGGCTCGGCGCCGAGCCGGCCGCCTCGCCCGCGGGCTTGGTCGTCCTGCGCAAGAGCGCGCCGACCCCGCCCGGCTTCCCGCGGCGGCCCGGGGTGGCAAGGAGACGTCCGCTCCCGTAGCGAAGATGACGGCGGTGGCCGGCACGGTCTACGCGTTCGCGAACCAGAAGGGCGGCGTCGGGAAGACGACGACCGCCGTCAACCTCGCCGCCTGCCTCGCCGAGGCCGGTGAGCGGGCGCTCGTTGTCGACCTCGACCCGCAGGCGAACGCGACCTCGGGGCTCGGGATGCGGGCGAACGGGACGTCGAGCTACGACCTGCTCGACGGCGCCCCGCTCGAGGAGCTGGCGAAGCCGACTGCCTTCCCCAACCTCTTCCTCGTCCCGTCGAAGCCCGAGCTCGCGGGCGCGGCGGTCGAGCTCGCCCGGCGCGAGGACGGCGAGCGCTTCCTCGCCGCCTCGCTCGCGGGCGCCGCCGGCTTCGACTTCGTGCTCCTCGACTGTCCGCCCTCGCTCGGGCCGCTGACGGTCAACGCGCTCGCGGCCGCCGACCGGGTGATCGTCCCGGTGCAGGCGGAGTACTACGCGCTCGAGGGGCTCGCCCAGCTCATGCGCTCGATCGAGCTGGTGCGGGCGCGGCTGAACCCGCGCCTGGCGGTGGGCGGCGTCCTGATCACGATGAGCGACGCCCGCACGCGGCTCGCGGCGGACGTCGAGCGCGAGGTGCGCAGGTACTTCGGCGGGCTCGTCTTCCGCACCGTCGTCCCGCGGTCGGTGCGGGTCGCGGAGGCGCCGAGCCACGGGCTGCCGGTCACGCGCTACGACCGGAGCTCGGCCGGCGCGCAGGCCTACTGGCAGGTGGCGATGGAGCTTGTCGAGCGCCGCTAGCAGCCCGAGGCGGGGGCTCGGCCGGGGCTTCGAGGTGCTGATCGGCGGCGCCGGCCCCGAGCTCGCGCACGTCCCCCTGGAGGAGATCCACGCGAACCCGCGCCAGCCGCGCCGCCGGTTCGAGCACGAGGCGACCGCCGGCCTTGCCGACTCGCTGCGCGCGCAGGGGATCATCCAGCCGGTCGTGCTGCGCCCGCGGCGGGAGGGCGGCTACGAGCTGATCGCCGGGGAGCGGCGCTGGCGGGCGGCGCGCGAGGCGGGGATGGCGACGGTGCCGGCGCTCATCCGCGACGTCGACGACCGCGACACGCTGCTGCTCGGGCTCGTCGAGAACGTCGCGCGCGAGGACCTCTCCCCGGTCGAGGAGGCGCGCGGGTACGCGCTCCTGCTCGACGAGTTCCAGCTCTCGCTCGGCGAGGTCTCCGAGCGCGTCGGTCGCTCGAAGCCGGCGGTCTCGAACAAGCTGCGGCTGCTCGAGCTGCCCGACGACGTCCTGGCGATGATCGAGCGCGGCGAGCTGTCGGAGGGTCACGGGCGCGCGATCCTCGCGGTGCCGGATCAGGGCGAGCGGCGCCGGCTCGCTCGGAAGATCGTCGCCCAGGGGATGTCGGTGCGGGCCGCGGAGCGCGCCGCCCGCTGGTCGGGGGCGAGGACGAAGCCGCGGCGCAAGACGCCGGTCGATCCGGCGCTCGCGCGGCGCGTGCAAGAGGCGATCCGCCGGCTCTTCGGGGTCGAGGCGCGGGTCGCGCCGGGCCGGGTCGAGCTCTACTTCGCCGACGAGCACGACCTCGAGGAGCTGGCCGACGCGCTCGACCGCGCCGGCGCCGGGCCTCGCCCGGGGCCCGGCCCCGGACCGGGCCCGTAGGGGCCTGCGGGTTGCCCGGCCGCCGGTGGCGCGTGGCGCGGCGCAGTGGGCGATCCTGGATTCGAACCAGGGGCCTCCGCCTTATCAGAGCGGCGCTCTAACCGACTGAGCTAATCGCCCGGGCGCGCGGCCAGTCTAGCTCGGCCCGCTCGCCGCGGTCGTGTCCTGCCGGCGGGGGTAAGCTGAGGGACGTGGTCGAGATGACGATCTACGGGGTCTCGTTCGACCTCGTCGGCAAGCAGCCGATCGTGCTCCTGAAGACGGCCGAGGGCAACAAGTTCCTGCCGATCTGGATCGGCCATCCCGAGGCGGCGGCGATCCTGATGAAGCTGCAGGGGGCGACCGCGCCGCGGCCGCTGACGCACGATCTCCTCGTCAACATCCTCGCCGAGCTCGACGTCGAGGTGCTCCACGTCACCGTCACCGAGCTGCGCGAGAACACCTTCCACGCCTCGATCACCGTGAAGCAGGACGGCTCGGAGATCGAGATCGACTCGCGCTCCTCGGACGCGATCGCCGTCGCGGTGCGCGCGCACGTCCCGATCTACGCCGCCGACGCCGTGATCGAGGAGTCGGCGATCGAGTTCGAGGGCGAAGAGGTGAACGAGGAGGAGATCGTCGACGAGTTCCGGCGCTTCCTCGACCGGGTCTCCGCCGAGGACTTCGCGGAGGCGGAGGTCGAGCGGGAGGGCGAGCTGGGCGACGAGGAGTCGGGCGGCGAGGGCTAGCGGAAGAGCACGCTCGCGAGCGCGATCGCGTTGAAGGCCGCGTGGGCGAGCATGCCCGGGTAGACGCTCGCCGTCCGGGCGCGCAGCCAGGCGAGCGCGCAGCCGAAGAGGGCGAGCTCGGGCAGCGCGCGCGGGAGCCCGTGGTAGAGGCCGAAGGCGAGCCCGACGAGGAGGATCGCCGGCCAGCGGCCGAAGCGGGCGAGGAGCCCGAAGCCGACGCCGCGGAAGAGGAGCTCCTCGACGACCGGCGCGACCGCCGCGATCACGACGACGTTCGCGGCGTACGCGCCCGCGTGTCGCGGCTCCCAGTGCGAGGGGACGAACCCTTGCTCGCGCGCCCCGTGGAGGACGCTGTCGAGGACGCCGACGAGCAGGTAGACGCCGACGAGGACCGGGATGCCGACCGCCGCGGTGCGCGTCCACGACACCGGTCGCCGGAGCGCGAGCAGGTCGGGGCGAAGGCCCGAGATCGCGAGCGTGACCGCGAGGATGACGAGGTAGAGGACGGCCTCCCCGACCGCGGTCGAGTAGCGGTAGAGCGCGTCGCGGGGCGCCGACCCGCCGGCGGAGGCGACGGCGGCGAGCAGCGCGACGAAGACGATCCAGGCGGCGAGGCGGCGGCTCATGGATGATTCGCTCGGCGCATGAACCGCACGTTCACTCCGGACGAGGCTAACAGCGCGCTCGCGCAGGTGCGGCCGCTCGCCGAGCGGATGGTCGCGCTGCGGGCCCGGCTCGCCGAGCTCGAGGGCGAGCAGCGCGAGGTGACGCGGGTCGTCGCCGGGAACGGCAGCGGCGACGCGGTCGGGGACGCGCAGACGCCGGAGTTCGCGCAGCTCGCGCGGGAGCTGCGCGAGGTCGCCGGCGAGCTCGCGCTGATCGGCGTGCACGTCAAGGATCCCGACACGGGTCTGGTTGACTTCTCCTCTCGCCGGGGGGACGAGGAGGTGCTGCTCTGCTGGCGGGTCGGCGAGCCGTCGGTCGAGTGGTGGCACACGCCCGAGGAGGGCTTCCAGGGCCGGCGGCGGATCGACTGGTGATGCGCGCGTGACCGTCCTCGCCCTCGACCGCTTCTGGTCGCGGCTCGCGATCGCCGCGGTCGTGATCGTCGGCACCGGCCTCGCCGCGAAGCTCGTCGACACGCGGATCGCCCGGCGGCCGCTCGACCCGGCGGCCGCGACGCGCTACCGGGTGCTCCGCCGGTCGATCCTGTCCGCGATCGCCTTCGTCGGGATCATGTCGGCGCTGCTCGTCATCCCGCAGGTGCGGGCGATCGCCGGCGGGATCCTGGCCTCGGGCGCGGTGGTCGCGGTCGTGCTCGGGTTCGCCGCCCAGCGGACGATCGGCAACTTCATCGCCGGCGTGCTGATCGCGTTCAGCCAGCCGCTGCGGCTCGGCGACGAGATCGAGGTCGCGGGCGGCCGCGGGGTGGTCGAGGAGATCGCGCTCACCTGCACCTGGGTCAGGCTTCCGGACGGCGACCGGCTCGTGATCCCGAACGAGCGCCTGGTGTCGGAGACGCTGCGGAACTCGACGATCCGCAGCCCGACGCGCATGGCGGAGGTGAGCGTGCGCGTCGGGCTCGACTGCGACCTCCGCGAGCTCGTGGCCGCGCTCGGGCGGGAGGCGGACGCGGCGTACCTCGCCGACCTGGGTCCCGACGCGACGATCGTGGTGCGGCGCTGGGTCGAGTCGGGGCGTCCGCTCGAGGAGGCCGAGAGCGAGCTTCGGCTCGCGGTCCATGCGCGGCTGCGCGAGCTCGGGGTCGTCGCGGGTGGAGGGTGAGCGGATGCCGACGCGCGACCGCGACGCCGAGGAGCTGCTCGCGCTCCGCGCGTACCGGCGCCGTCGCCTCGCCCGCCTCTGCCGGCGCCGGCGGGCCGGGGTGGCCCTCGGCGCGGCCGCGGCCGGCGCCGCCCTCGCGATCCTGCTCGCGGGCCTCGGCGCCGGCGTGGCGCTCTCGGTCGGTTGCGACCTCTCGAGCCTGCAGCCGGTCGGGGCGGGGCAGAACTCGTTCGTCTACGCGGCCGACGGGACGCTCCTCGGCTCGATCCCGTCCGCGCGCAACCGCGAGCCGGTCGCGCTCGCGCGCATGAGCCGGTGGCTGCCGGAGGCGACCGTGGCGGTCGAGGACCGGCGCTTCTACGAGCACGGCGGGGTCGACTACGTCGGGATCGTCCGCGCCCTCTGGCACGACGCCGCCGCGGGCAAGGTGGTCGAGGGCGGCTCGACGATCGCGCAGCAGCTCGTCCGCAACCTCTCGCCGGGCGGCCGGCGGACGTTCGCGCGCAAGGTGAGGGAGGCGTGCCTCGCGATCAAGCTCTCCGAGCGCTGGTCGAAGCGGCGGATCCTCCAGGCCTACCTCAACACCGTCTTCTACGGGAACCACGCCTACGGGATCGAGGCGGCGGCGGAGACGTACTTCTCGCGCCACGCCTCGGAGCTCACCCTGCCGCAGGCGGCGCTCCTCGCCGGGCTGCCGCAGGCGCCGTCGCTCGACGACCCGTTCCGCGACCCGCGGGCCGCCCGTGCCCGGCGCGCCGAGGTGCTGCGCGCGATGCGGGCGAGCGGCGAGATCGACGGAGCGCAGCTTCGCTGGGCCGAGCGCGCGCCCCTCGGGCTACGGCCCGGGCACCTGTACTCGCGGATCGAGCAGCCGTACTTCTTCTCGTACGTCGTCGCCGAGCTCGAGCGCGTCTACGGGGCGAGGACGGTCCGCGACGGGGGACTGCGCGTGTACACGACCATCGTTCCGCGGCTCCAGGCCGACGCGGGCAGGGCGATCCGGCAGGTGCTCGACCGGCCGGACGACCCCGCCGCGGCGGTCGTCTCGGTCGAGCCGGGCACCGGCGCGATCCGGGCGATGACCGCCGTCGTCCCGGGCGATCGGCGCAACCAGTTCAACCTGGCGGCGCAGTCGGCGCGCGAGGCGGGCTCGACCTTCAAGGTGTTCGTGCTGGCCGCGGCGGTCGAGCGCGGCATCGACCCCGACACGACCTACTACGAGTCGGCGCCGTTCACGTGCACCTCGGGGCCGTGGTGCGCGGGCGACGCCGCCGCCGGGAAGCCGTGGTTCGTCCAGACCTACGACCACACCTACGCCGGCTGGATCTCGGTGACGACCGCCACCCTCCGCTCGGACAACACGGTCTACGCGCAGCTCACCCTCGACGTCGGCCCCGACGCGGTCTGGCGGCTGGCCCGCCGGCTCGGCGTGCACCTGACCCAGAAGCCGGTCGCGTCGATCGGGCTCGGCCCCCTCGCCGTGTCGCCGCTCGACATGGCCGCGGCGTACGCCACCTTCGCCTCCGGCGGGATCTACGCCCGGCCGATGGCGATCACCAAGGTCGTGTTCCCGGACGGCGAGGTCGATCGGCGCGCCGGCTGGGGACGGCCGCAGGCCCACCGCGTCCTCCCCGCCGCTGTTGCCTGGGAAGTCAACAGAATCCTCGCCGAGAACGCCGAGTTCGGCACCGGCGCCGGCGCCGGCGACGGCATCCATCCGGCCGCCGGCAAGACCGGGACGACCGAGGACCACGCCGACGCGTGGTTCGACGGCTACACCCGCGACCTCTCGACCTCGGTGTGGATGGGGTACCCCGGGGGCGAGATCCCGATGCTCGACGTGCACGGGCTCGCCGTCGCCGGCGCGACGTTCCCGGTGCCGATCTGGCACCGGTACATGGCGGCGGCGGAGTGGCACCGGCCCGTGCGCCCGTTCCCGACCCCGGCGACGCTTCCGACCTGGAAGCCGTTCGCGCGCGGCGCGTACGGGTACCTCAGCCCGCCGGCGGCCACGACGACGACCGCGCCGGCGGCGACGACGACGGCGCCCGCCCCGACCGCGCGGGCGCCGGGCGGGCCGCCGGCGCCGGCCGTCTCCCCGCCGCCGCGCCGGCCAGTACCCTGACGCCGTGACGGAGGCGCTGCGCTCGATCGAGGAGGCGCTCGCGCTCGTCCTCGCGCGGGCGACGCCGCTCGAGGACGAGGAGGTCCCGCTCGCCGAGGCGGCCGGTCGGGTGACGGCCGAGGCCGCGCGCTCGGCCGTCGACCTGCCGCCGTTCCCGTCCTCGGCGATGGACGGGTACGCCCTGCGGGCGGCGGACGCGCCGGGGACGTTCCCGGTCGTCGCCCGGGCGGCCGCCGGCCGGCCGGCCGCGCGCCCGCTCGCGGGCGGCGAGGCGATCGCGGTCGCGACCGGCGCCGTCGTCCCCGCGGGCGCGGACAGCGTCGTCCCGGTGGAGTGCGTGGAGGAGCGAGACGGGGTCGTCGTCGTCGCGGGCGCGGTCTCGCCGTGGGCCAACGTCCGCCCGCGCGGCGGCGACCTGCGGCGCGGCGGGGTGGTCGTCGAGGCGGGCGTCCGCCTGGGCCCGGTCCAGGTGGGGGCGCTCGCGGCGGCCGGGGTGACCGCCGTCCGCTGCGCGCGGGTCCCGCGCGCAGCGGTGGTCGTCACCGGCACCGAGCTGCGGGCGCCGGGCGAGCCGCTCGGGCCCGGGCAGATCTACGACGCGAACGGGTCGATCCTGGTCGCGGCGCTGCGGAGCGCCGGCGCGGCCGTCAAGCGCCTGCCGCCGGTGGTCGACGACCCGGCGGCGACGCGCGCCGCGATCGAGCGTGGCCTGGCGGCGGACGTGCTCGTCACGACCGGCGGGGTCTCCGTCGGCGTGCACGACCTCGTCCGGGCCGCCGAGGCCGAGCTCGGCGTCGAGGAGGTGTTCTGGCGGGTGGCGATGCAGCCCGGCAAGCCGGTCGCCTTCGGCGTGCGCGGCCGCACGCTCGTCTTCGGGCTGCCCGGGAACCCGGTCTCGGCCCTCGTCGGCTTCGAGCTCTTCGTCCGGCCGGCGCTGCTCGCGCTCCAGGGGCTCGCCGACCCGCGGCCGCGCTTCCTGCCCGGCCGGCTCGGGGCGCCGGCGCGGCGACTGCCGGCGCGGGACGCGTTGCTGCGGGCCCGCACCCGGATCGAGCCGGAGGCGGTCGTCCTCGACCCGCTGACCGGCCAGCAGTCGCACATGATCGCCCGGGCGGCGACCGCGGACGCGCTCGTGCTCGTTCCCCGGGGCGAGGGCGAGCTCGCGGCCGGCTCGCCGGTGCGGTACCTCGAGCTCTGAGCGGTGCTCACCCGACCGCCCGGAGGCGCCGCTCGGCCGGCCGCCGGGCGCGGAGGCCGAGCACGAGCAGGCGGAGGAGCGCGCGCAGCGGGCCGCGGGGCGGACGCTCGCGCGCGTCCGGGTAGGGCGCGTAGCGGCCGGCGGCCGCGGCGGCGAGCTGCGCCGCGCCGGCCGCGCCCGCGAGCGTGATCGCCACCGTCGTCGTCTTGACGTAGCCGACGACGACGAGCAGGAGCAGGTACCACGGCGCGTCGAAGCCGAGCCCGTAGCGCCAGGCGAGCGAGCCGAGGACGATCCCCGGGCCGGCGAGCCCGAGGGCGAAGACGGCGAGCCGTGCGGGTGCGCCCCGGCGGTGCACCTGCGGGAGCCAGAGCCAGGCGTGCACGGCCGGCAGGAGGAAGAGGAGCGCGAACGGGTTGGTGGCGACGACGAGCAGGCCGACGACGCCGAGCGCGAGCAGGGCGACCGTCTGGCCGGCCAGCCGCTCCTCGGCGCTCACCGGCCGCCGGGGGACGAGCCGGTGGCGCGCGACCGCCCAGCCGAGGACGAGCACGGCGGCGCAGCCGAGCAGCGCGAGCAGTGGCCAGTCGCCCGCGAACCGCGTCCCCGGGCTCGGCGGCCGCGGCGGCCCGCTCCCGAAGGCGCCGAGCAGGCGAAAACACGTGAAAACGGCGCCGGCGAACGCCCAGAAGAGGAGCCGGCTCCGCAGCGCCCGGACCGCGGGCGCGAGCCGCAGCCGGTGGCGGCGGGCGAGCGCGAACAGGTCGACCGCGGCGACGAGGAACGGCACGAGCAGCGCGACCAGGACGAGCTCGACCGCCCAGCCGCGGACGACGCGGCCGCCGATCCAGAGCTCGCTCGCCGTGCCCTGGGTGGCTTCGAGCCCCTGGTCGAGCGAGCCGAGCAGCTCCTGGGCGGCGCGGCCGAGGGTGGCGAGAGCGTGGAGCGAGAGCCGGCCGCCGCTGTCGCCGAAGGCGGGCGGGGGCCGGTTGCCGCCGGTTGTGAGCGTGAGCGCCGGGATGCCGCGGGCGAGGAACGGGCCCTGCTCGTAGAGCGTGAACGGGAAGCCGAGGTCGACGAGCTGCCCGAGCAGGCCCGGGTGCTGCGGCGGCGTCCCGGTCTGCTCGAGGACCCGCGCGGCGGCGGTTGCGACCAGGGCGGGCGGCGGCGAGCGGGGCGCGTCGCCGGCGAGCTCGAGCCGCGGCGGGCCCGGGCCGGCGAGCGCGTCGAGGTTGAGGACGGCGACGATCCGGTGGCGGTACGGCGAGCGGGCGGCGAAGCGGGCGGCGCCGACGCCGCCCCAGGCGCCGCCGTCGGTGGAGAGGAAGACGATCGTGTGGGCGGACTGGACCGCGGCCTGCGCCTCGGTCTGGGGCTTGGCGAAGGCGCGGGCGAGCTCGACGAGGGCGGCGGTGCCGGTTGCGTCGTCGTTCGCGCCGGGCCCGACGCCGGTGTCGTCGCGGTGGGCCATGACGACGATCGTGTCCGGGGAGGAGCCGGGCGCGACTGCGGTCAGGTTCTCGAGCGTGACCGTGCCGAGGCCGGGGAGCCGCTGCCGCCAGGTGTCCGTCTGGGTCGGGAGGCCGAACGGGGCGAGCTGCTCCCGGAGCCACTGGGCGGCGCCGCGCGCGCCGCTCGAGCCGGGCCGCCGGTCGGGGTACTCGGCGGCGAGCTCGCGCGCGAGCGCGATCGTCGCGCGCGGGTCGAAGGCGGGCGGCAGCAGGGGCTTCTGGAGCGGGCTGGGCTCGCGGATGGTGAAGGCGGCGAGCAGCAGCGGTAGCGAGCAGAGCAGGAACGCGCCCCGGTAGAGCTGGCTCGACACCGGCCGCTCGAGCGAGCCCCGGCGCGGCCTGCGACGCCGGCGCAGCGGAGGCGGGGAGGCCGACATCGCCGGGCTATAGTAGGAGCCGGCGGCGCCGACCGCCGCACCGGCAGGCCGGACGCGAATGGCCGACTCCTCGACAATCCTGCTCGTCGACGACGAGGAAGCGGTGCGCAAGGTGCTGAGCTTCCCCCTCGAGCGGGACGGCTACACGGTGATCCAGGCTGCCGACGGCGAGGAGGCGCTCGAGCGGTTCGGGGGCCAGCCGGTCGACCTCGTGGTGCTGGACGTGATGCTGCCGAAGCTCGACGGGCTCGAGGTCTGCAAGCAGCTCCGGGCGCGGAGCTCCGTCCCGATCATCATGCTGACCGCCCGCGACGACGAGCTCGACAAGGTGCTCGGGCTCGAGCTCGGCGCCGACGACTACATCACGAAGCCGTTCTCGCTCCGGGAGTTCCGCTCGCGCGTGCGGGCCCTGCTGCGCCGGGCGCGCGCGCCGCGCTACGGGCCGGGGGTCGAGGAGGAGCAGCTCGCCGTCGCCGGGCTCGTGCTCGACGTCCCGCGGCGAACGGTCTCGGTCGACGGGGCGCTCGTCCAGCTCACCTACGTCGAGTTCGAGATCCTCCGGACGCTGATGGCGCATCCGGGCCGGGTCTACAGCCGCCGGATGCTGCTCGAGGCGCTCTGGGGCAGCGCCGACTTCCGCGACCCGCGGACGATCGACGTGCACGTGCGGCACCTGCGCGAGAAGCTCGAGCGCGACCCGTCGCACCCCGAGTACATCCTCACGGTGCGCAGCGTCGGGTACCGCTTCGCCGAGCGGTGAACCCGCTCCGGACGGTCGGCGGACGGCTCGCGCTGGCGCTGCTCGTCGTCGTCGCCGGCGCGCTCGCGATCGTCTACGTCGTCGTCGTCCCCTCCTACCAGCGCTCGCTCGTGAACGCGCGGCTGAACGGCCTCGGCCAGTCGCTGACCGCGATCGTGAAGCTGCCGCGGCTGCCGGACGGCACGCTCGACCAGGCCTGGGCCGAGGACACGGCGTACCCGCTCGCCGACGCCCGCGTCGTCGTGCTCGGCTACCTCTGCTGCCCCGCGCTGCTCGACCCGATCGCCGACTGGCCCGCGCGCCACCTCTCGCGCGACGTCGTCGACGACCCGATCGCGCTGCGGGCGCTCCGTCACCCCCGGCGCGTCGTGCGCGGGGTCGTGACGCGGAACGAGACGAGCTACGCGGAGGCGGCGTACGCGCTCGGCCCGCAGGGCCGAGTCGTGCTGCTGTCGTCGTCGCTCCAGCACGACCTCACCTCGGTGGGGGTCGTCCAGCGGCGGGTGCTCGTCGCGGGTGGGATCGCGACCGCGTTCGCGATCCTCCTCGGCTACGGCCTCGCCACCCTCTTCGCCCGTCGCATCCGTCGGCTCGAGGCGGCGGCGGAGCGGATCGCCGACGGTCGCTTCGACCTCCCGGTGGTCGACGACGCGCCGGACGAGCTCGGCCAGCTCGCGCGCGCCTTCGACCGGATGCGGCTCCAGCTCGCCTCGCTCGACCGGGCGCGCCGCGACTTCATCGCCAACGCCTCGCACGAGCTCCGCACGCCGCTCTTCTCGCTCGGCGGCTTCCTCGAGCTGCTCGCCGGCGAGGAGCTCGACCCGGAGACGACGGCGGAGTTCCTGCTCGAGACGCGGGAGCAGGTCTCCCGGCTGCAGAAGCTCGCCACCGACCTCCTCGACCTCTCGCGGCTCGACGCGGAGAGCCTCACCGTCGCCAGGGAGAGCTTCGACCTCGCGGCGATCGGGGAGGTGCTGGAGCGCGAGCTGCGGGCGCGGGCCGAGGCGGCGGCGCACGAGCTCCGGCTCGAGCGCGGCGGGCCGGTGCCCGCGATCGGCGACGAGGACCGCGCCCTCCAGATCGGCCGGGCGCTCGTCGACAACGCCCTCGTCCACACGCCGGCGGGGACGACGGTCGTGATCCGCGCCGCCCTCGACCGTGGCCGCGCCACCCTGTCGGTGGTCGACGACGGGCCGGGGATCCCGCTCGCCGCGCAGACCCACGTGTTCGAGCGCTTCTACCGCCTGGCCGGGACGGTCGCGCCGGGGAGCGGGCTCGGGCTCGCGATCGCGAGCGAGCTCGCCCGGCTGATGGGCGGGCGGATCGCGCTCGAGTCGCGACCGGGGTCGACCCGCTTCACGCTCGAGCTGCCGGCCGACGTGCTCGAGAGCCCGCCGCCGTCGCCGCTGCCGGCCGAGGAGCGCCCGCGTGCAGGCTCCCGCAGGATCGCGCAGGTTTAGGGTCGCGGTCGGCGGGCAATCACCGCAGGCATCGGATCGAGGAGCTCGAGGGTGGGACGTCGCGGTCAGGCGGCGACCGTGCGGCTGTGCATCCCGGCGAAGCCGGAGTACATCGCGCTCGGCCGGCTCGCGCTGGCCGGGCTCGCGCGCGCGCGCGCGCTCGGCGACGAGACCCTCTCCGACCTCAAGCTCGCGCTGACCGAGGCGTGCACGAACTCGGTGCGGCATGCCTACGGCGACGGCGACGGCGTGGTCGAGATCGTCTACGAGCTCCACCCGGACCGGCTCGTCGTCGAGGTGAGCGACAGCGGCGAGGGGTTCACCTCCGCCGCTTCCGTTGTCTCTCACGACAACGAACCGCTGGCCGAGGGCGGGCTCGGGCTCGCGATCATCGAGGCGCTCTCCGACGAGCTCGAGGTCGGCGGGCGAGCCGAGGGCGGGTCGCGGCTTCGGTTCGTCAAGCGGCTCGATCCCGCGTAACGCCGGCCCGGGCCGGATACGGTCTCCCCGCATGGCAGGCCGGGCGCTGATCGTCGTCTCGAATCGCGGGCCGGTCGCGTACGGGCGCGACGAGGACGGCGCGCGGGTCGTCCGGCGCGGCGGCGGCGGGCTCGCGACGGCGCTGCGTGGGCTCGCGGCGCGCCGCGACGTCACCTGGATCGCGAGCGCGATCACCGAGGAGGACCGCGCGGTCGCCGCCGAGCGCGGCGGGCGCGCGGTGGAGGAGTCGTTGTCCGGAGACGCCTCGTGCCGCCTGCGCCTCGTCGCGCACGACCCGCTCGTCTTCAGACGCTTCTACGACGAGGTCGCGAACGGCACGCTCTGGTTCCTCCACCACTACCTCTGGGGGCTCGGCCGGGATCCCGACCTCGGTCCCGGCTTCCGGGAAGCCTGGCGCGACGGCTACGAGGCGGCGAACCGCGCGTTCGCGGAGGCGGTGCTGGACGAGCTCGACGCCGCCCCGGAGGCGGACGTGTGGTTCCACGACTACCACCTGTACCTGGCGCCGCGGATCGTCCGCGAGCGCCGGCCGTCGGCGCGGCTGACGCACTTCGTCCACGTGCCGTGGCCGCAGCCCGACTACTGGCGGGTGCTGCCCGAGGAGATGCGGCGCGCGATCCACGAGGGCCTGTGCGCGAACGACGTCGTCGGCTTCCACACCGAGCGGTGGCGGCGGAGCTTCGAGGCCGCGTGCGCGGCTGCGACGGACGCGCGGACGCGGACGATCGCGAACCCGATCGGGATCGACCCGGCTGAGTTCGACGCGCTGCGCGAGAGCCCGGCGGTGCTCGCCGAGGAGGCGCGCATCGCGGCCGTCCGCCCCGAGCTGCTCGTGGTGCGGGTCGACCGGACGGAGCCGTCGAAGAACGTCGTCCGTGGCCTGCGTGCCTTCGGCCTCCTCCTCGAGCAGCACCCCGAGCTGCGAGGGAGAGCCGGCCTGCTGGCGCTGCTCGACCCCTCCCGGCAGGGCCGGCCCGAGTACGTCGCGTACCTGGACGCGGTCGAGCGGGAGGCCCGCGCGCTGAACGAGCGCTTCGGCGACGGCGTCCGGGCGCCGGTCGACCTCCAGGTCGCCGACAACTTCCCCCAGGCGGTCGCCGCCTACAAGCAGTTCGACGTCCTGCTCGTCAACCCGATCTTCGACGGGATGAACCTCGTCGCGAAGGAGGCCGGGCTCGTGAACGAGCGCGGCGGCGTCATCGTCCTCTCCGAGAACGCCGGCGCGTGCGAGGAGCTCGGCGCGTGGGCGCTGCCGGTGAACCCGTTCGACCTCCAGGCGCAGGCCGACGCCCTCCACGCGGCCCTGACGATGCCCGAGGGGGAACGCCGCCGCCGTGCGCGGGCGATCGCCGACCACGTGCGCGCGCACGACGTCCTCGCCTGGTCGGAGGCGCAGCTCGCCGCGCTCGACCGCGTCCCGGGGCCGGGCGCGAGTACCATCCCCTCGCCATGACCGAGCTCTCGCACGTGGACGAGTCCTCGGGCGACGTCAGGATGGTCGACGTCGGGCACAAGCCGCCGGCGCGGCGGCGGGCGGTGGCGCGGGGGGCGGTGCTGATGGCGCCGGAGACGGCGCGGCGGCTGCGCGACCTGCCGAAGGGCGACGCGCTCGCGACGGCACAGGTGGCCGGCATCCTGGCGGCGAAGCGGACGGCCGAGCTCATCCCGCTCTGCCATCCCCTGCCGATCACGCACGCCGAGGTCGCGTTCGAGGTCGGGCACGACCGGGTCGAGATCACGGCCTCCGCCGAGGTGACCGCGCAGACGGGCGTGGAGATGGAGGCCCTGACCGCGGTCGCCGTCGCGGCGCTCGTCGTCTACGACATGGCCAAGGCGATCGACAAGAGCATGGTCATCTCGGACGTACGGCTCGTCGAGAAGACGAAGGAGCCGGCGTGAGGGCCGCCGTGCTCACGGTCTCGGACCGCGTCTCGCGCGGCGAGGCGCACGACGGAAGCGGCGACGTGCTCGAGGAGCTCCTGCGCGCGGACGGGTACGAGGTCGCGCGGCGGACCTGTCCGGACGAGGCCGGCGAGATCGCCGCCGCGATCCGCGGCCTCGCCGAGCAGGCGGCGCTCGTGCTCACGACCGGCGGGACGGGGCTCGCCGCCCGCGACGTGACGCCGGAGGCGACGCGCTCGGTGCTCGAGCGCGAGGCTCCGGGGATCGCGGAGGCGCTGCGCGCCGACGCGCTGACGCGGACGCCGCACGGGCTGCTCTCCCGCGGGACCGCCGGGACGATCGGCGCGACGCTCGTCGTGAATCTCGCCGGCTCTCCGGGCGCGTGCCGCGACGGCTACGCGGTGCTCAGGCCCGCGCTGCCACACGCGCTGCGCCTGCTGGCCGACCAGGCCGCTGCGACCGACCACGTGCACACGTGACGACGCGAGGGGGCGCATGAGCGAGCTCTACCCCGACCGGCCCGGGACGGCGGTCCTGCTCGCGCGGCTCGTCAAATTCGAGCACACGATCTTCGCGCTCCCGTTCGCGTACGTCGGCGCGCTGCTCGCGGCCGGCGGGGTGCCGTCGACGCACGACGTGCTCTGGATCACCGTCGCGATGGTGGGCGCGCGGTCGCTCGCGATGGCGCTGAACCGGCTGATCGACGCCGGGATCGACGCCGCCAACCCGCGGACGGCGAGCCGCGAGCTGCCGGCGGGGCTCCTCGGCGTCGGCACGGTCGTCGGCTTCTGCGCCGCCTCGCTCTTCGTCTTCCTCGCCGCGGTGTGGGAGCTGCGCCCGATCGTGCGCTGGCTCTGGCCGATCCCGGTCGCCGCGTTCGTGATCTACCCCTACCTGAAGCGGTTCACCTGGCTCTGCCACGCGTGGCTCGGCGCGGTCGACGGGCTCGCCCCGATGGGGGCGTGGATCGCGATCCGCGGCGACCTGCCGTGGCAGGCGTGGGCGCTCGGCGGGGCGGTGGCGACGTGGGTCGCCGGCTTCGACCTCTTCTACTCGCTCTACGACGTCGAGGTCGACCGCCGCCAGGGGCTGCACTCGTGGGCGGTGCGCTTCGGCGAGGACGCGGTCTTCGCCGGCGCCCGGGTGCTGCACGTGGCGACGATCGCCCTCCTCTTCCTCGCCGGGCTCGGGCTCGCGGTCGGCGTCTTCTACTGGCTCGGCGTGATCGCGGTCGCGGCGCTCCTCGCCTACGAGCACCACCTCGTCGGCCCGGGCGACCTCGGGCGGCTGGACGCGGCGTTCTTCACCATGAACGGGGCGATCAGCGTCGCCTTCTTCGTCTTCTGCCTCTTCAACGCCCTCTGACCCGGCTGGCTCGCCGCCGCGTGCCCGGCCGCGCCGCGTGCGGGGCGCAGCCGGTGGACGAGTCGGTGCGGTCTCGTCGCGAATTCGGTCGAGACACGTGACGAGTTCCCCGGTAGCGTTCGAGTAGGGCGCGTCGGTCGGGCCCCCCATCTCCCGCGTGCGCGCGACGGCAACCATGGTCTCTGCCCGCAACCTCTCGAAGCGCTACGGCGCCAAGCGCGTGTTCGACCGCGTCGACCTGCGACTCGACCGCGGCGGGGCGCTGCTCGTGACGGGACCGAACGGCTCCGGGAAGACGACGCTCCTGCGGATCCTCGCCGGCCTCGTCGCGCCGAGCGGCGGCGAGCTCCGGCTCCCCGACCGCGCGCTCGTCGGCTACCTGGGGCACGAGCCGCTCCTCTACCGGGAGCTGACGCCGCTCGAGAACCTCCACCTCTTCGGCCGGCTCTACCGCGTCCCCGAGCGCGGCGAGCGGATCGGCATGCTGCTCGAGCGCTTTGGCCTGTGGGAGGTCCGGCACGAGCGGGTCGGCACGTTCTCGCGCGGGATGCAGCAGCGCCTCGGCCTCTGCCGCGTCCTCCTCCACGACCCGCAGCTCGTCGTCCTCGACGAGCCGTTCAACGCCCTCGACGCCGCCGGCGCCGCGCTGCTCGACGCCACCCTCGAGGAGCTGCGCGACCGCGCGCTCGTGATCGCGACGCACGAGCCCGGCCGCGTCGAGCGACTCGCCACCGACCGCCTCGCCTTCGCCTGATGGGGTACGCCGCCGACGTCGCCGCGCTCGCGCGCAAGGACCTCCTGCTCGAGCTGCGCGCGAAGGAGACCGTGCCGTCGATGCTCCTCTTCGTCCTCGCCACGCTGACCGTCTTCCACTTCGCGCTGCCCCGGGGCACGGGGCACGTCGCGGCGCTCGGGCTCCTCTGGGTGGCGCTCGTCTTCACCGCCCTCCTCGGGCTGACGCGGGCCTTCGTCCCGGAGCGCGAGCAGGGGCTGATGGACGCGCTCGTGCTCGCGCCGTGCGACCGGAGCGCGATCTGGCTCGGGAAGGCGCTCGCCGTGCTCGCCTTCCTCGCTCTCGCGGAGCTCGTCGCGCTGCCCGCCTTCGGCGCGTTCTTCTCCGGGGTCGACGGCCGCACGGTCGGGGCGGTCGCGCTCGCCGACGTCGGCATCTGCACCGTGGGGACGCTCACCGGCGCGATGGCCGTCGCCGGCCGCGCCCGCGAGCTCCTGCTGCCGCTCCTCTTCCTGCCGCTCGTGATCCCCGTGGTCGTCGGGGGGGTCGGAGCGAGCGCGGCGGGGGGAAGCGGGCGCTTCTTCGCCTTCCTCGCCCTCTACGACGCGATCTTCGGCCTGCTCGCCTGGGCGGCGTTCGAGTACGTGGTCTCGGAGACCTAGGGATACTCTTTCGGGCAGTGAAGAGGGCTCGCCTGCCCCAGCTCGTGGTGGCGACGACCGCGGTCCTCGCGGCCGCGCTGGCGCTGATCTTCTTCTACGCGCCGACCGACGCCGACCAGGGGCTCTCGCAGCGGATCTTCTACTTCCACGTGCCGATCGCGCTCACGGCGTACGCGTGCTTCGGCTTCGGAGCGTGGAAGGCGCTCCGTCACCTCTGGACGCGGGTCGACGGCGCCGACCTCGAGAGCTACGTCGCGATCCACCAGGGGGTGATCTTCGGCTCGCTGACGCTCCTCACCGGCTCCCTCTGGGCGAAGATCTCGTGGGGGGTCTGGTGGGCCTGGAGCGACAACCAGCTCGTCCTCTTCCTCGTCCTCTTCCTCTTCTACTGCGCGTACTTCATGCTGCGCTACTCGGTCGATCCCGGGCCGGCGCGCGCGAACATGTGCGCCGTCTACGCGCTCTTCGGGGTGGTGCTGATCCCGGTCTCGTTCCTCGCGATCCGCCTCTCGAGGAGCTTCATCCACCCGGTGGTCTTCACGAGCCACGGCCCGCAGATGACGCACGCGCAGTTCCTCACGTTCTGCGTCGCCTTCCTCGGCATGCTCCTCCTCTTCGCGACGCTCTACCAGCTCGAGCTCGCCGGCAAGCGGCTGGACGCCCAGCTCAAGGAGCTTCGGGAGCTGCTCGCATGAGCCCCTCGGAGAAGTACACCGCCGCGGCCTACCTCGTGGTGTTCGTCGGCGTGCTCGCCTACGTGCTGATCATCGCCGCGAAGGTGCAGCGGCTCCAGCGCGACCTCGCGAGCCTGATCGAGCTGCTGCGGGCGCGCGAGGTCGAGGGGCTCCCCGACGACCTGCGACTCCCCGCCTCCGGTGGCTGAGGCGCTCTTCTGGCCCGCGCTGCTCGGCTACGGCGAGGCCGCCCTCGCCTACGCGTCCCCCCGCTTCAGCCGCCTCGGGACCTGGGGCGTCCGCGGCGGCTGGCTCGCCCAGACGGCGCTGCTCGGCCTCCAGGCTGCGCGCGCCGACGGCTTCCCCTGGTCGTCGTGGGCCGGCTCGCTCAACCTGTTCGTGTGGCTGCTCGTGAGCACGTACCTGATCTGGGGCTGCCAGCCGCGCTTCCGGCTGCTCGGCCTGACGGTGATGCCGCTCGTCGTCGCCCTGTTCGTCGCCGCGCGCGTCGGCGGCGGCACGGTGGCCGCGGGGCGGCCCCGCTACGGCAACCTGTTCCTCGTCCTCCACGTCGGCCTCGTGCTCGCGGCCTTCGCCGGCTTCACGCTCGCGGCCGGCCTCGCCGCCCTCTACCTCGCCCTGGAGCGGCGGCTGCGCCGGCGCGCCGCGGACATCCTCCGCCTGCGGCTGCCGTCGCTCGTCACGCTGGAGCGGCTGACCGCCCGCACGATCGGGATCTCGTGGCCGCTCCTCACCGCCGGCCTCGTCGCCGGCGTCGTGCGGCTGCGCGAGCGCGGCGGCGGCGTCGACGCCCTGATGGCGGCGACGATCGCCGCCTGGGCGGTCTACGCCGCGTTCCTCGCCCTGCGCCCGGCCGGGCCCAGGGCGGCGCACCTCGCGCTCGCCGGCTTCGCCTTCGTCATCCTCGCCCGCGTCGCCCTCGCCGGGAGCCACTTTTGAGGCTCTCCCTCGTCGGCATCTCCCACCACGTCGCCCCGGTCGAGCTCCGGGAGCGCGTCGCCTTGCCGCTCGACCGCGCGGCCTCCCTCGCCCGCGAGCTCGGGGACGCGGTCTGCCTCTCGACCTGCAACCGCACCGAGGTGTACCTCGCCGGCGAGGACGAGCAGCGGGCGCTCTCGTCGCTCGAGGAGCTCGCCGGCGAGCCGCTCCGCTCGGTCGCCTACCGGATGCACGACGACGCCGCGGCGGTGCACCTCTTTCGGGTCTCCGCGGGTCTCGACTCGCTGATCCCCGGCGAGAGCGAGATCCTCGGCCAGGTGCGTGCCGCCTACGACGCGGCCCGGCCGGGGCCGTTCCTCGACCGCGTGTTCCGGCAGGCGCTCTCGCTCGGCAAGCGGGTCCGGGCGGAGACGGCGATCGGCGAGAGCCCCGCCTCGGTCCCGGCCGCCGCCGCCGCGCTCGCCCAGCAGGTCTTCGGCGACCTCACCGACCGGCCGGTGCTGCTCGTCGGCGCGGGCAGAGTCGGCGAGCTCGCCGCCGGCAGCCTGTCCGCGCGCGGCGCGCGGATCGCCTACGTCGCGAACCGGAGCGCCGAGGCGGCCGGCCGGCTCGCGGCGCGCTTCGGCGGCGAGCCGGTCGGGCTCGACGACGTCCCGGCGCGGCTCGGCGAGGTCGACGTCGTCCTCGCCGCCACCGGCTCGCCCGCCCCGCTCATCCGCGCGGCCGACGTCCCCGCGGCGCGCTCGCGGCCGCTCTTCTTCATCGACATCGCGGTGCCCCGCGACGTCGAGCCGGCGGTCGGCGAGCTCGACGGCTGCTACCTCTACGACATCGACGACCTGGAGGCGGTCGTCGCCGACACGCTCGCGGGTCGCCGGGCCGAGGCCGAGCGCGCGGAGCGGCTCGTCGCGCTCGAGGCGGAGCGGTTCCGGGCCTGGCGGGCCTCCCTCGACGTCGTGCCGGCGATCGCTTCGCTGCGCGCCTACGCGGAGGAGATCCGCACCCGGGAGCTGGCCAAGCTCGGCACGCTCGGCGAGGGCGAGCGGCGGACGCTCGACGCCGTCACGACGCAGATCGTCAACAAGCTGCTCCACCTGCCGACCGTGCGGATGAAGGAGGCGGCGGCGCAGGCGAACGGCGCGCACCTCGCCCAGGCGGTCCGGCACCTGTTCGGGCTCGAGGAGCGCAAGGACGGCGCGTGAAGGAGCAGCCCCCGGTCCGGGCTCGGCCGCTGCCGGCGCAGGTGCCGAGCGCCTTCGTGCGGGGGCCGGCGCGGCGGCGCTGCCGCCCCGCGCCGGCCGGAGGGAGGTCCGCCTGTGCTCGTTCGCATCGGGTCGCGCGGCTCTAGGCTCGCGCTCACCCAGGCCGAGCTCGCCGCCGCCGGGCTCCGGCGCGCCGGCGACGAGGTCGCGATCGTGCCGATCACGACCGCCGGCGACCGCGACCGCTCACGGCCCTTCGGCGCGATCGGCGAGCGGGGCGTCTTCGTCAAGGAGCTCGAGGAGGCGCTCCTCGCCGGCCGCATCGACGTCGCCGTGCACTCGGCGAAGGACATGACCTCGACCGACACGGACGGGCTCGCGGTTGGCGCGTACCTCGAGCGCGGCGACCCCCGGGACGCGCTCGTCGGCGCGAGCGCGCTCCGGCCGGGGATGCGGATCGGGACCGCGTCGGCGCGGCGGCGGGCGCAGCTCCTCGCCCACGAGCCGACGCTGTCGGTCGAGCCGCTGCGCGGCAACGTCGAGACCCGGCTCCGCAAGGCGCGCGAGCGGGGGCTCGACGCGCTCGTGCTCGCCGCCTGCGGGCTCGACCGCCTCGGGCTCGCCGGCGAGATCGGGGTGCGGCTGCCGACCGACCTCCTCCTGCCGGAGGCGGCCCAGGGCGCGATCGCGCTCCAGGTGCGGGTGGGCGAGGAGGAGCTCGTCGCGGCGCTCGACGTGCCGGAGACGCGGCGGCGGGTGGAGGCGGAGCGCGCCTGCGCCGCGGCGATCGGGGCGGGCTGCCTCGCGCCGGTCGCCGCCTACCACGACGGCGAGCGGCTCGAGGCGCTCGTCGCCGCCGAGGACGGCTCCTGGGTCGAGCGCCGCGCCGGGGAGGATCCGCTCGCGCTCGCCGCCGAGCTCGTCGCGGCCACGGCGCGGCGGGCGGCATGAGGGTGATCGTCACGCGGCCGCGCGCCCAGGCGGGCCCGCTCGTCGCGCGGCTGGAGGCGCTCGGGCACGAGGTCGTGGAGTGCCCGCTGATCGAGATCGAGCGGATCTCGGACGAGCCGATCGACTGCGCGGGCTACGAGTGGGTGGTCGTCACGAGCCCGAACGGCGCCGACGAGGTCGCCCGCCGCGCCCGCAACCTGCCGAAGGTCGCCGCGGTCGGCCCCGGGACCGCCGAGCAGCTCCGGACGCACGGGATCGAGCCGGACTTCGTCCCGACGGTCTCCTCCGTCGACGGCCTGCTCGCCGAGTTCCCGCGGCCGGAGGGCAGGATCCTCTACCTCGCGGCGGAGAACGCGCGGCGGCGGCCGATCGACGCGCTCGGCGCCGACTACGTGCCGCTCTACCGCACCGTCCTCCTGCGACCGGAGCCGCCGGCGGGGGACGTGGTGGTGCTCGCGTCGGGGTCGGCCGCGCGGGCGTTCGCGGCGAGCGGGGGCAGGCAGCCGGTGGTGTCGATCGGCCCGGAGACGACCCGGGTCGCGCGCTCCGTCGGGCTCGAGGTCGCCGCCGAGGCGCGCACGCACGACCTCGACGGGCTCGTCGCGGCGGTGGAGGAGCTCGCCCGGGCGTGAGCGTCCGCGTGATCACCTTCCTCACCGACTTCGGGCTCCAGGACGAGTTCGTCGGCGTCTGCCGGGGCGTGATGCGCCGGATCGCCCCCGAGGCGCCCGTGATCGACGTCACCCACGGGATCGCGCCGCAGGCGGTGCTGCAGGGCGCCGTCGTGCTCGCGCGCGCGGTCCCGTACCTGCCGGTCGGCGTGCACCTCGCCGTGGTCGACCCCGGTGTCGGGAGCGCCCGGCGGCCGGTCGCCCTCCGGACCGGCTCCGGCCGCCTCTTCGTCGGCCCGGACAACGGCCTGCTGACCCACGCCGCCGACCGCGAGGGCATCGAGGCGGCGCGCGCGCTGACGAACCGCCGCTACCAGCTCGAGGTCGTCTCGCGTACGTTCCACGCCCGCGACGTGTTCGCGCCGGTCGCCGCCCATCTCGCCGCCGGAGCCTCCTTCGACGATCTCGGCGAGCCGGTGGAGCCGGCCGACCTCGTCCGGATCGACGTGCCGGAGGCCGAGGTCGGCGAGCGCAGCATCGCGGCGACCGTCCTCCTCGTCGACCGCTTCGGCAACCTCGCCCTCAACGTCACCCGGCCGCAGCTCGAGGCGCTCGGGATCGCCGTCGGCGAGTGGGTGGAGCTGCGCTTCCCGCTCGACCGCTACTACGCGCAGGTGGCGGAGACGTACGCCGACACCGAGCGCGGCCAGCTCATGGTCTACGAGGACTCGTTCGGGGCGATCTCGATCGCGATCCGGGACGGCAACGCCGCGAGCCTCACGGCCGCCGCCGCCGGCGACCCGGTTCGCATCCACCGCACCGAGGGGCCGGAGGCGTGATCCCGCCGGCGGGCCCGGCCGCCGCGCGCGGCTCGGCTGGGATGGCGAGGGCCGGATTCGAACCGGCGACACCACGGTTTTCAGCCGTGTGCTCTACCGACTGAGCTACCTCGCCCTGGGGCGCTCGCCAGTCTAGCCTTGGCCCGTCGATGGGAAGCAAGGCGCAGGAGCCGGTGGCCGTGATCGGCGCCGGCCTCGACCTCGGCGCTGGGCGCCGCGGCGTCGACATGGGCCCGTCGGCGATCCGCTACGCCGGGCTGCAGGAGCGGATCGAGCGCCTCGGCCGCCGCTGCGTCGACTGGGGCGACGTCGAGGTCGGGCTCCCGGAGGCGACCGAGGTCGGCGATCCACGCGCTCGCTACCTTGCCGCCATCCTCCGCTCGTGCGCCCGCGTCGCGGCGCTCGTCGCCGCGGCGCGGACGAGCGGCTACCTGCCGCTCGTCCTCGGCGGCGACCACTCGATCGCGATCGGGACGCTCGGCGGTCTCGCGCGGGCGGCCGGGCCGGGGGCGGTGCTCTGGATCGACGCCCACGGCGACCTGAACCGACCCGAGTCGTCGCCGAGCGGGAACGTGCACGGGATGCCGCTCGCCGCCGCGCTCGGCGTCGCCGGCGACAGCTTCGCGAGCGACGCCTGGCCGACGCCGTCGCTCGAGCGCGTCGCCCTGTTCGGCGTCCGCTCGCTCGACGCCGGCGAGCGGGAGCTGATCGGCAAGCTGAACGCGCGCGTGTTCACGATGAGCGACCTCGACCGCGGCGGCGTCGAGCGGGCGATGCGCGAGGCGCTCGAGTTCCTCTCCGGCGCGCGTTTCCTCCACGTCAGCCTCGACCTCGACGCGGTCGACCCGATGGTCGCGCCGGGCGTGGGCACCCCGGTGCGCGGTGGGCTCTCCTACCGTGAGGCGCACCTCGCGCTCGAGCTCGTCGCCGAGTCCGGGCTGCTCGACTCGCTCGAGCTCGTCGAGGTGAACCCGGTGCTCGACCGCGCGAACGAGACGGGGGAGCTCGCGGTCGAGCTCGCGGCGAGCGCGCTCGGAGCGCGCATCCTCTAGCGCGATGAGGGTGCGGCCCGCCAGCCTCCTCCCGCTCGCGCTCCTCGCGGCCGCGCTCTCCGCCTGCGGCGGCGGGACGACGGCCGCGCCGCCGACGACGACCGCGACGGCGACGACCCCGCCGCCGGCGCGGCTCCTCCCCGCGGGGATCGACCCGCCCCGCGGCTGCTACGTGACGGTCTTCATGGTCGAGGACGCGACGCGGGCGCAGGTGGCGCGGATGCGCCGCCGGCTGCTCGCGAGCCGGCTCGTCCGGAGCGTCTCCTTCGTGCCGAAGGCGCTCGTCTTCCGCCGCTTCGCGAAGACCGACCCGGCGGCGGCGAAGCTCCTCGGGTTCAACCCGTTCGGCGACCGGTTCGAGGTCGTGCCGCGGACGCGGGACGCGGCGCTCGCGCTCATCGCCGACCTCGCGACCGACCCGGGGCCGATCGCGAACGCGACGCCGAGCAGAGGGTGCGCGCCGCGCGGGTGAGCGCGCGGGGCCCGGCCTCCGCCGCCGTCAGCCGGCGCGAGCGACGGCCGCGAGCGCGTCGGGCGCCCGGCCGCGAGCGCGGGCGTGCTCGGGCGGGCGGGGCACGTATGCTCGCGCCGTGAGCGCGACGAGGAACGAGCCGGCGCGCGCGCCGGGCGCGAGCCTCCTCCGGCCCGTGGAGCGCGAGGACGCGCTCGGACGGAGGCGCTGACGCTCGAGCTCCGCACCCCCGCCGGCGCCTTCGGCGCCCTCGAGGACTACCTCGCCGCCGAGGGGTTCTGGGCGCGGGAGGACGCGGTGGCCGAGCTCTACCTCGGCTACGGGCTCGCCGCGCCGCTTCTTCGCTCCGGCGTGACGCCGCCGCCGGAGCCGTGCGACCTGCCGCTCCTCGCCTGCCGCATCGGATTGCGGCCGGGGCACCACCCTGCGCCCAGCGCGTCCTCCCACCGTGTTACCATGCTAACACGGTGGGAGGAGCAGGGACGCCGAGCGCCGGAGGTGCGGGCGCCGGCCGAGCCGCTGACGAGGTCGCCGGCCAGGCGGGAGTGGGAGAGGCGGGGGGGCGCCCGTCCGGGCGGGCGCCCGGCTCCGGGGCGGGCCCCGGGCCGGCACTCGGCGCCGTGCCCGTGGCGGGTCGGGACGTGGCGGCGGAGCTGGACGGACGAGGGGTACGCGGCGGCGATCGAGCGGGTGCGCGCCGCGATCGCCCGCGGCGACGTCTACCAGGTGAACCTCGTGCAGCACCTCGCGGCGGGCTTCGAGGGCGACCCGGCCGCGGTCGCCGCCGCGCTCCGCCCGCTGCGGCCGCTCGTCTGGCGGCCGTTCGTCGGCGACGGGTGGGCGATCGTCTCCGCCTCCCCGGAGCTCTTCCTCGCCCGTCGCGGGCGCCGGCTGCGGACGGCGCCGATCAAGGGCACTCGTCCCGCCGGCGAGGACGTCCGGGGGGCGAAGGACGCCGCCGAGCACGTGATGATCGTCGACCTGGCGCGGAACGACCTCGCCCGCGTCTGCGAGCCCGGCTCGGTCCGCTGCACCGAGCTCCAGGCGCAGCGTGAGCTCGCCGGCGTCACGCACCTCGTCTCGACCGTCGAGGGCACGCTCCGCGAGGACGCCGGCCTCGCCGCGATCCTCGAGGCGACGTTCCCGGGCGGCTCGGTCACGGGCGCGCCGAAGCTCGCCGCGCTCGACCTCATCGCCGCGCTGGAGCCGGTCGGCCGCGGGGCGTCGATGGGCGCGCTCGGGACGCTGCACTCGAACGGCGACTTCGAGCTCGCGCTCACGATCCGGACGTTCGCGGTCGCGGACGGGCGGATCCACCTCTGGGTCGGCGGCGGCGTCGTCTGGGACTCCGAGCCGGAGGCGGAGATCGAGGAGTCGTGGGTGAAGGCGCGGCCGCTCCTCGCCGCGGTCCGGCGGGGCGGGCCCGCATGACGCTGCTCGCGCTCGCGGTCGCGGGCCGGGGTCTCGTCGACCCGGCCGAGCCCGTCTTCCGCGCCGACGACGAGGCGGTCGTCCGCGGCACGGCGGCGTTCGAGACCGTGCGCGTCCGCCGGGGCCGGGCGGTGCTGCTCGGCCGCCACGTCGAGCGGCTCGAGCGGTCGTCGCTCGCGCTGCGGCTCCCGCCGCCCGACGGCGCCGCCGAGCTCGCGCGCGAGGCGGTGGCCGCCGCCGGCGCCGACGAGGCCGCGCTCCGGCTCTTCCGGACGAGCACGACGCTCGTCGCCGCGGTCGCCCCGCTGCCGCCGGGGCTCGCGGCGATGCGGCAGCGGGGGATCTCGCTCGTCACGATCCGCGCCGGCGCGCACGGGCTCCTCGCCGGGGTCAAGTCGACGAGCTACGGCGAGAACATGGCCGCCGTCGCGGCGGCGGTCGAGCACGGCGCCGACGACGCGCTCTTCGTCGGCCCCGACGGCGAGGTGCTCGAGGCGACCACGGCGAACATCTGGTGGCGCACCGGTGACCTGCTGACGACGCCCGCGCTCTCGACCGGCGTGCTGCCGGGGGTGACCCGCGCGGTCGTCGCCGAGCTCGCCGGGCGGGCCGGCTACCGGGTGCGCGAGGGCTCGTTCGGGCTCCCCGAGCTGCTCGCGGCCGACGAGGCGTTCACGAGCTCGGCGGTGCGCGAGATCGCGCCCGTGGTCGCGGTCGACACGCACGCGATCCCGCGCGGAGAGGCGGCCCCCAGGCTGCAGCGGCTGCTGGAGGCGATCGACGAGTAGCTACCCTCCGCGGTGGATGGCCGACGACAAGGTCCGCCTCGGCGGCATGGCGCTCGCGAACGGCGTGCTCGTGCACGGCCCGACCTCCTGGGCCTGCGCCATCCGCACCGAGGGCGGGGAGCTCGAGGTGGCGGCCGGTCGCAAGCGCGTGCTCGGCGGGCCCTTCGCGGCGCCGCTCCTCCGCGGCCCCGCCCGCCTGCTGGAGGCGCTCGCGATCGTGCCCGAGGTGAAGCGGGCGCTGCCCGAGGCGCGGCTGCCGCTCGAGGGCGCCCGGGTGCTCGTCTCGACGGTCGTGAGCGCGACCGCGCTCCAGGTCGTGCGCCGGACGCGGCTCACGGCGGCGGCGAAGGAGCTCCTCGCCGGGCTGCTGACCTTCGCCCCGGCGGTGCTCTCGCTCCGCGAGGAGGGTGTCGCCGCCTACCACGGGGCCGAGCACATCGCGATCGGCGGCTACGAACGCGGCGAGGCGGGCACGCGCGAGCACGAGCGCTGCGGCACGCACCTCGTCGGGCCGCTGCTCCTGACCGCGACCGTCGGGAACGTGCTCGCCGCGCGCGTCCCGCCGCGCCTGCGCCCGGTCGCGCGAGCGGCGGCCGCGGCCGGCGCGGTCGCGGCGTCGACCGAGCTCTTCGCCTGGATGAGCCGCAACCAGGGCCATCCCCTCGCCCGCGCGCTCGCGCGGCCCGGCTACGCGTTCCAGCAGCGCGTCGCGACCGCCGAGCCGACGGCCGAGCAGCTCGACGTCGCGGAGGCCGCGCTCCGTGCCTGCCTCGAGCTCGAGCAGGCCGCGGCGTAGCAGGCTCGACCCGGCGGTCTTCGACCTGCCGGTCGAGAAGCTGCGGGACGGCTACTACAGCGACGCCTACTTCAACCACACCCGTGCCGCCCTCGCCGCGGCGGGACGTCACCCGAACGTCGTGATGCAGGTGTTCCAGAAGCAGCACGCGTGGCTCGGCGGGATGGACGAGGCGCTCGCGGTGCTGAAGCTCTGCTCCCGGGACTGGTCTGCGCTCGAGGTGCGGGCGCTCTACGACGGCGACGAGATCGCCCCGTACGAGTGCGTGCTCGAGATCGCCGGCGACTACACGGCGTTCGGCCATCTCGAGACGGTGTTCCTCGGGACGCTCGCGCGGCGCACGCTGATCACCACGAACGTCGTGCGCGTGCTCGAGGCGGCGAACGGCAAGCCGATCATCTTCATGCCCGCCCGCCACGACCACTACCGGGTGCAGACCGGGGACGGCTACGCCGCGTACGTCGCCGGGCAGGTCGTCGGCGCCCCGATCGGGGTCACGACCGACGACCAGGCCTCGTGGTGGGGAGGGCGCGGTGTCGGCACCGTGCCGCACGCGCTGATCGCCGCGGTCGGCGGCGACACCGTCGCGGCGGCGCGCCTGTTCGCCGACTGGGCCGGGCCCGACATGAACGTCACCGTGCTCGTCGACTTCGACAACGACTCGGTCGAGACCGCCCTCGCCGTCGCGCGCGAGCTCGGCCCGCGGCTCTGGGGCGTCCGGCTCGACACCTCCGAGACCCTCGTCGACCGGTCGCTCTGGGCCGAGCTCGGCGACTTCGCCCCGACCGGCGTCAACCCGCGGCTCGTCCGCAAGGTGCGCGAGGCGCTCGACGCGGCCGGCTTCGAGTCGGTGCGGATCGTCGTCTCGGGCGGCTTCGACCTCGAGAAGATCAGCGCCTTCGAGCGGGACGGGGTGCCCGTCGACGCCTACGGGGTCGGCTCGTCGCTGATCCGCGGCGCGAACGACTTCACCGCCGACGTGGTGGTGGTCGACGGGCGGCCCTGCGCCAAGGCCGGCCGCGCGTACCGGCCGAACCCGCGCCTGGAGCGGGTGGAGTGAGCCCGCCGTCTTTAGGCTGTCCGGCTCGATGCCGATGACCGCCTGGATGGTCGCCTCGATCGAATCGGCCGCCAAGGACTTCGCGCTGACCTGGCTGCCGCTCCTCTTCTTCCTGCTCATGTGCGCGGTCGTCTGGCTGCTCTGGCGCACGGTGCGGCTGATGCCGCGCGTGAAGCCGCTGGAGATCACGCCGGGATCGGCGTCCGCGGTCACCTGGGACGAGGTGGCGGGGCTGGAGGAGGCGAAGGCCGAGCTGCAGGAGGTGGTCGACTTCCTCCGCGATCCGCGGCGGTTCCAGGCGCTCGGCGCCCGCGCGCCGAAGGGGATCATGCTGCACGGGCCGCCGGGCACCGGCAAGACGCTCGCCGCGAAGGCGCTCGCGAGCGAGTCGGGCGCCCGCTTCTACGCGCAGAGCGCCTCGGCGTTCGTCGAGATGTTCGCGGGCCTCGGCGCCGCCCGCATCCGCAAGCTGTTCGAGGAGGCGCGCAAGAACGCGCCGGCGATCGTGTTCATCGACGAGCTCGACGCGGTCGGGCGGACGCGCAGCGGCCACTCGTTCAACCGCGAGCAGGACCAGACCCTGAACCAGCTCCTCGTCGAGCTCGACGGCTTCGGCCCGCGCGACCAGGTGGTGGTGATGGGGGCATCGAACCGGCTGCAGGACCTCGATCCGGCGCTCCTGCGCCCCGGCCGGTTCGACCGCCAGATCCTGATCCCGCAGCCCGACCTGAAGGGGCGGGAGGCGATCCTCGCAGTGCACGTGCGCGACAAGCCGCTCGGAGACGACGTCGACCTCGCGGCGATCGCGCGGCAGACCTCGGGGCTCACCGGCGCCGACCTCGCGAACATCTGCAACGAGGCCGCGATCGCCGCCGGCCGCGCCAAGCGCGACCGCATCACCGCCGCCGACTTCGACGACGCCCTCGAGCGCGTGATCGCCGGCCTGCAGCAGCGGCGGGTCGTCACCGACAAGGAGAAGCGGATCCTCGCCTACCACGAGGGCGGGCACGCGCTCGTCGCCCACCTCGTCGGCCGGGAGGCGCAGCGGGCGACGATCATCGCCCGGGGCGCCGCGCTCGGCTTCGTCCTGCACCTCTCGGAGGAGGAGCGGCACCTGGAGACGCGCGAGGAGCTGTTCGACTGGCTCGTGGTCGCGCTCGCCGGCCGGGCCGCCGAGCAGGTGGTGTTCGGGCGCGTGACGAACGGCGCGGCGAGCGACCTCGAGAAGGTGACCGAGATCGCGCGGGCGATGGTGTTCGAGTGGGGCATGGGCGAGTCGGTGACCTCTCGCACCATGCGCGCCGACAACTACGCGCTCTCCGAGGAGACGAAGCGGCTCCGCGACCAGGAGCAGTCGGCGCTGACCGACCGCGCCTACGCCGAGGCGATCCGGCTCGTGACCAAGCACCGCGCGCTGCTCGACCGCGTCGCCGCCGCGCTGCTCGAGCGGGAGACGCTCTCGCGGGAGGAGCTGCTCGCGATCTTCGGCGACGTCGAGCGCGAGTCGCGGGCGGTCGAGACGGTCGGCGTCGTCCGCGCGCTGAACGCCGAGAGCTAGCGCTCGCCGCGTCTACCAGCCCGGGAAGCGGGAGACGTCGACCGCGTGCGGCGGCGCCGCGAGCGCGAAGGGCGCGTCCCAGCCCTCGAGGTAGACGACGCCACGGCTCCGGCCGAGGGTCATCGCGAGCGGGTACGGCCGGCCGGCCGCGGCCACGTACAGGGTCGTCCCCGACCGCACCTCGGTGAGGGCGATCGCCCGTCGTCCGCCGACGGTCGCGTACCCGGCCTTGCGCAGGAAGCCGTGGCGGCGCAGCGTCGAGGCGAAGTAGCCGAGCCGCGAGGTGCGGTCGAGCCAGCCGACGGGACCGTTGCCGGAGGTCTGCCGCACCCAGACCGCCCGCAGCCGCCGCGCCGCCGCGGCCGCGAGCGACCCGCAGCAGAACCGCCAGAACGGCTCCTTCCCGGTGAAGTAGGTGACCGCGCCGACCCGCACGAACCGGAACGAGAGGCCGTTCGTGACCACGCGGCCCCGCGCCCCGGTCCTGCCGACGTACTCGTCGAGGCGGTCGCCGTGGAGGTGGCCGACGATGTGGACGCTCGTCGCCTGGAGGAGCGCCGCCGCGGCGTCTGCGACGATCTGGTCGGCTGGCTTCGCCGCCTCGCCCCGCTCCCCGCCGCCGCAGCCGGAAAGGAGCGCGGCGGCCGCCGCGGCGAGCGGGAGGAGGCGGAGGGTCATCTCCGGCCGCATCGTACGCCGCTACGGTTCCGGCGTGGGCGCCCGCCGGATCCACCACGTCGGGATCGCCGTGGCGGGGCTCGACGAGGCGATCGAGCGCTACGGGCGGTTCCTCGGCGCCCGCGTGGAGGAGCGCGAGACGGTGGCCGACCAGGGCGTCGAGGCCGCGCTCCTGCTCGCCGGCGAGGGGCGGCTCGAGCTGCTCGCCCCGCTCGGCCCCGAGACGGCGGTCGGCAGGTTCCTCGCCCGCCACGGCCCCGGGATGCACCACGTCGCGCTCGAGGTCGACGACGTCGCGGCGGAGCTCGCGCGGCTTGCCGCCGCCGGGGTCGAGCTCGTCGACGAGCGGCCCCGGCGCGGGCTCCTCGGGCGCGAGGTCGCCTTCGTCCACCCGGCCGCCACGGGCGGCTTTCTGGCAGAGTTGGTCGGCCGTGGCTGAGGACGCGCGGGTGTGGCTCGAGGTCGCCTTCGAGGGCGGTCAGGGGCTCCGCGTCGTCGTCCCGGCGGCGGTCGCCGACGACGTCGAGCGGGCGCTCGCCGCCGCGGACCGCGACTCCCTCTCGTTCGAGGGCGAGGACGGCCGGTACACGCTCGCGCTCCGCAAGGTCGTCTTCGTCAAGCGCTCCGCGCGCGAGGACCGCGTCGGCTTCGGCGCCGCCGCCTGAGCGCGGCGGCCGGCCGCCGGCCGGCGGCGAGCCACTAGCCTGGACGCCCATGCCCCTCGAGGTCGGGATCGTCGGCTTGCCGGGCGCGGGCAAGACGACCCTCTTCACCGCGCTCACGAAGGCCCACGGCGGCGCGTTCGGCAAGACGAACGTCGGGGTGGCGGCGATCCCGGACGAGCGGCTCGAGCCGCTCGCGCGGGTCGTCGCCGCGCGGAAGGTGACGCCGGCGACGATCCGGGTCCAGGACGTGCCCGGCACCGGCCCCGCGCTCCTCGGCGCGCTCCGCCAGGTCGACGCGCTGCTCGTCGTGCTCGACGGCCACTCCGCGGGCGCCGACCCGGCGGGCGACCTCGAGAGCCTCCGGCTTGAGCTGCTCCTTGCCGACCGCGACCACGTCGCGCGGCGGCTCGAGCGGGTCGAGAAGCAGGCGCGGTCCGGCGACTCCGCGCTGCGCGCCGAGGCGGAGGAGCTCCGGCGGGCGC
>Ga0209061_1000320_pt1 | contig 138540 bp, 122 predicted proteins | sample Coa_R1_10_FD_187157 | JGI IMG/M metagenome (GOLD analysis project Ga0209061, IMG submission 187157) | Surface soil microbial communities from Centralia Pennsylvania, which are recovering from an underground coalmine fire - Coalmine... | ecosystem: Environmental > Terrestrial > Soil >... | reverse complement strand
GGGGGACAATGTGAGCGTGGAAGTGAAGCTGATCACTCCGGTGGCGCTGGAGAAGGGGCTGCGGTTCGCGATTCGCGAAGGCGGCCACACCGTAGGCGCCGGCGCGGTTACCGAAATCCTCGAGTAGGAGACCATGAGAGAGATCATTACATTGCAGTGCGGTGAATGTAAGAACCGGAACTACACGACCATGAAGAATCGGAAGAAGCATCCCGACCGTATGGAGACGTCAAAGTTTTGCAATACGTGCCGAAAGCACACGCCGCACAAAGAGGTGAAGTAGGCGGTTTTTTATGAATCTCGAACCAAAGGTTCGAAATTCAGGGGAGTAGGTTCAACGGTAGACCGCCGGTCTCCAAAACCGGATGTGGGGGTTCGAATCCCTCCTCCCCTGCCAGTTTTGGATGACGGCGAAAGCAATGACTGACACAGTGAGGGCACGGAATCAGGAACGAGTTATGGATGAGGCCCTAAAGGTAAAAGAGCAGGGGATTCGCGGTGGCGGAGGAGGCGGGAATGCTGTCGCTTCTGCGCTTGGCAAATTTGGCGAGTATCCCCGGCGGTGGAAACAGTTTTTGCACGACGTACGTTCAGAGATGTCCAAAGTGGTCTGGCCTTCAAGGCAGGACGTCATTTCCACGACCATCGTGGTGACCATTACGGTGGCATTTTTTGGAATATTTTTTCTCGGAACGGATTCACTGTTCGGTGCTCTGTTTAATTGGGTGCTGAACCGATTCAAGTAAGCGATTCTGAGTGGCGGCACGACACGGGAGCGCGAAATAAACAAGGAAAGCGTCATGGCAAAGCAGTGGTACATCGTCCATACCTACTCGGGCTTTGAGAGCAAAGTCAAAGAGAGCCTGGAAGGCCGTGTGGCCGCGTTCGGGCTACAGGACAAAATTGGGCAGATGATCATTCCCACTGAGTCGGTTGTGGAAGTGCGCGGCGGGAAAAAAGTGGTCTCGTCACGAATGTGCTATCCCGGCTATTTGCTGGTGGAAATGGATATGGACGATTACACCTGGCATGTAGTGCGCTCGACGCCGCGCGTCACTGGATTTGTCGGCTCAGGGCAGACGCCCACGCCGCTCAGCGAGCAGGAAGTCGAAAACATTTTGAATCGCGCGACCACCACGGCGGAAAAGCCGCGCCCGAAACTGACATTCGATCGCAATGAAAATGTGCGGATTGTAGACGGGCCATTTGCGAATTTTACCGGCGTAGTTGAGGAAGTGAATGCGGACCGCAGCACGCTGAAAGTTAGCGTAACGATTTTTGGACGCTCGACGCCGGTAGAGTTGGACTTCGCGCAAGTGGAAAAAGTGGCATAGCGCAGCGTTTCTAGACGTGCCGCGAGCACGAGATTTCTTCGGAGCTTAGGGGACTCGAATGGCAAAGAAAGTTCAAGCAACGGTGAAATTGCAGTTGCCGGCGGCGAAGGCCACGCCTGCGCCTCCGGTGGGCACGGCGCTGGGCCCGCAGGGCGTGAATATCATGGATTTTTGCAAGCAGTTCAACGCAAAGACAAACAAAGAGCCCGAGGGAATGATCATTCCCGTGCTGGTGACGATTTACAGCGACCGCACCTTCTCGTTCATCACCAAGACGCCGCCCGCTTCGGAACTACTGAAACGCGCCGCGGGAATCGTGAAGGGGTCTCCGGAGCCGAACCGCAACAAGGTGGCGAAGGTCAGCCGAAAGCAGGTGGAAGATATTGCCAAAACGAAATTGGTGGACCTGAACACAACAAATCTGGAATCCGCGATTCGCACGGTAATGGGCACGGCGCGGAACATGGGAATTGAAGTCGAGGGCTGAGGAACCTTATTTAAAGGAACGGGACGGGCGATGAGCAAAGTTGGCGGGAAAAACATTGAAAAAGCGCGGAAGCTGGTGGAAGCACGCGCTTACAGGCTGGGCGAAGCGGCGGAGCTGCTCAAGAAGACCCATTTTGTGAAGTTCGACGAAACGGTCGAACTGGCGATTAACCTGGGTGTGGACCCAAAACAGTCGGACCAGATGGTGCGCGGCACGGTAGTGCTGCCGAATGGGCTCGGAAAATCCAAGCGCGTGCTGGTGATTGCCGGCGGAGAAAAAGTACGCGAGGCGCAGGAAGCGGGTGCGGATTACGTCGGTGGCGAAGACATGGTGACGAAAGTAGCCGGTGGCTGGACAGATTACGATGCGGTGATTGCTACACCTGACATGATGAAATCCGCTGGGCGACTCGGAAAAGTGCTCGGGCCGCGCGGCTTGATGCCGAATCCGAAGACTGGAACGGTTACCTTTGATGTGGCCCGCGCGGTAAAGGAAATCAAAGCCGGCAAAGTGGAGTTTCGGCTGGACAAAACGGGAATTATTCATTCGCCGATTGGAAAAATCAGCTTTGGCGCGCAGCAACTAGCGGAGAATGCGCTGGCGCTGCTGAGCGCGGTTTCGAAGTTGAAGCCAGCTACGGCAAAAGGCAAATACATTCGCAAAGTCACACTGAGTTCGACCATGGGGCCGGGAATTTTGATTGACCATTCGGAAGTGGAGACCGCAACCGCGGCGGCGTAGCACCGATCTTGCAAGGGAGTTCGAGCGCATGGGAATGAAGAAGCAAGAGAAAAAAGAGAGCGCAGAGAAACTGCGTGCGCAATTGGCCAACGTATCCACCGTGGTGCTTTCCACGTTTCAGGGAATCACCGTCGAGCAGGATACGGCATTGCGGCGCGCGGTCGAAAAGGCCGGCGGACACTATCAGGTGGTGAAAAACACGCTGGCGGAGCGCGCTGGCGAGGGAACTCCCGTTGAGCCGCTGTTCAAGAACTTGAAACAGACGAATTCGATTGCGTACACGGCGGCCGATCCGGTGGCGTTGGCGAAAGTGCTGACAAAAATAGCGAAAGATGTTCCAGCATTCAAATTCCGCGCTGGATGGGTTGAAGGACGCGTTATTTCGATCGCAGAAATTGATCAGCTTGCGAAGCTTCCGAGCAAGGAGGAGCTGATCAGCAAGGTTATGTTTTTGCTGAATGCTCCTGCGCAGCGACTGGCTTCGGTGACTGCGGCCGTATCGCGGAATCTCGCGGTGGTTACAAATGAGGCAGTCAAGGCGAATAAATTTGCTTCAGACCGGGCCGCAAGCTTGAGCGAAAAACCTGCGCCTGCGTTGGGCACGGACGGCGAAGAGCCGCAGCCAACAGCAAAACCGGAATAACAGCTTGGGGGTACGAGTTTAATTTAACGGAGGATACAAAAAGGCAATGGCGAGCAAAGTGGAAACGATTCTGGATGAGATAAAGGGCCTGACGCTGCTCGAAGCGTCCGACCTGGTGAAAAAAATGGAAGAGGCCTTCGGCGTCACGGCAGCAGCGGCTGCACCTGTCGTGGTTGCGGGTGCGGGCGCGGCGGCGGGCGGCGGCGCGGCACCGGCGGAGGAGAAGACGGAGTTCACCGTCGTTCTTACCGAAGTCGGCGCGAACAAAATCAACGTCATCAAAGCGGTTCGCGAAGTGACCAGCCTCGGACTGAAGGAAGCGAAGGACCTCGTGGATGGTGCGCCAAAGCCGGTTAAGGAAGGCGTGAACAAGGACGAGGCCGCGACGATTAAGAAGAAGTTCGAGGACGCGGGAGCCAAGGTCGAGATTAAGTAGTGCCGGGAGCGAAAAATCTCGCGGCAATGGCGCAAACACAAGAATCGTCCACACGCGCGCTCCGTTCGGTTGTTGGCCGCCAGCGCGCGTCCTACTCGGATTCATGCCGTGGCGTCGCCACGGAACATGGGTTCGGTTTTGACCCCCGGAAGGGAATGAGGTAAGCCAGCATGCGGAATGGTAATCGAGCAACAAGAGAACGGAAACGCTTGGACTTCGCGCGGATACGTGCCGCGGTGCAGATTCCGAATCTGATTGACGTGCAGAAGAAGTCGTACGAGCGCTTCCTGCAAATGGACAGGCTGCCCAGCGAGCGCGAAGACACCGGATTGCAATCGGTGTTCACATCGGTGTTTCCGATCCAAGATTTTCGCGGGCTATCACAGCTGGATTTTGTGGATTACGCCATTGGCGACTGGGAGTGCAAGTGCGGGCATCTACGCGGCCTGCATCATTTGCGCGCGACCTGCCGGAACTGTGGCGCTTCGGTCGTCACTAATCCGTACAAGACCGGCGACGTGGTTTGCCCGAAGTGCGGCGCGTTCAACCGCAACACGCCCACATTCTGCAACAAGTGCGGCGACCCGGTAACGCTGCAACTGAAATATGACGTGAGCGAATGCGAAGAGCGGGGTATGACCTATTCCGCGCCGCTGAAAGTGACCATCCGGCTCACCATTTACGATAAAGATCCCGACACGGGCGCGAAGTCCATCCGCGACATCAAGGAGCAGGAAGTTTTTTACGGCGACATCCCGCTGATGACTGAGAACGGCACGTTCATCATCAATGGCACGGAGCGTGTGATTGTCAGCCAGTTGCACCGCTCGCCCGGCGTCTTTTTCGAAACGGCCGCGAACCGCACGTATTTCCTCGGGAAAATCATTCCGTATCGGGGCTCGTGGGTGGAATTCGAATATGACACAAAGAATATCCTGTATGTGCGCATTGACCGTAAGCGGAAATTTCTCGGCTCGATTTTCCTGCGCGCGCTGGGCATGAAGTCAAACGAAGAGATTTTGCGCACGTTTTATCAAGTTGAGCGGATTTCTCTGCGCGATAAAGATCTGCTGTGGAACACGTCCGAGGGGCTGGTGGACCGCAAGCTGGCGCGGGAAATCAAGCATCCGCACTCCGGCGACGTGATCGTGGCCGCGCATAAGCGCATTACCGAGTCGCTCTACAAAGAACTGTTGAAGTCCAAAGTGAATCAGGTGGAAGTGACGCCGACGGATCTGGAAGGTGCAGTGACCGTCAGTGAACTGGTGAACCGGCAGACCGGAGAAGTTCTGCTGGAATCGAACAAGCCACTGAATCCGGAAGCGTGGGCTGCTCTCGCAGAAGCGGGAATAACGGAAGTGGATGTGTGCTTTCCGGAGCGCGATGAGGTAGGAGTCATCATCAGCCGCACGCTCGAGAAGGACGCAATTCGCAATTCGCGCGAGGCGCTGATTGAAATTTACCGCAAATTGCGCCCCGGTGACCCTCCAACGCTCGAAACAGCGACGGCGCTTTTCAACGGCATGTTTTTTGACCCGCGGAAGTACGATTTCAGCCGCGTGGGCCGTCTGAAATTCAATATCAAGCTGGGACTGGAGACGCCACTCGACAAACGCACGCTCGATCCCGCGGATTTCGTCGGCGCCATCAAGTATTTGCTCAAGCTACGACGAAATATTGGTACGGTGGACGATATTGACCATCTTGGAAATCGCCGCGTGCGCGCAGTCGGCGAATTGCTGGAAAACCAATTCCGCATCGGATTGGTGCGCATGGAACGCGCCATCAAGGAAAAAATGTCCGTGTATCAGGAAATGTCCACGGCCATGCCGCACGATCTGGTGAACGCCAAGCCGGTCATGGCGGCGATTCGCGAATTTTTCGGCAGCTCGCAGCTGAGCCAGTTCATGGACCAGACCAATCCGCTCAGTGAAATTACGCACAAGCGGCGGCTTTCGGCCTTGGGTCCCGGCGGACTTTCGCGTGAGCGCGCCGGATTCGAAGTGCGCGACGTTCATCCGACGCACTATGGCCGTATCTGCCCGATTGAAACGCCGGAAGGGCCGAACATCGGCCTGATCAGCTCGCTTTCCTGCTACGCGCGCATCAATGAATTCGGATTCATTGAATCGCCATACCGCAAAGTGAAAAATGGGCGCGTGATTGATTACGTTCAGGTGGTGAATGCGGGCGGAAGCGAATTCAAAGCCGGTGATATCGTTGAAAAGGAAAAGGTGGATTCCGCAAACGAAGAACTGGGTCGCAATAAGATCACTGCGGACCCGTACTGTTTTTATCTATCCGCTTGGGAAGAGGATCGCTATGTAGTAGCTCAGGCGAACGCTTCGCTCGACGAGCGCGGAAGAATCACTACGGAACTGGTGAATTGCCGCCAGGCGGGAAACTTCGTGCTGAAGTCGCGCGAAGAGGTCGATTACATTGACGTTTCACCGAAACAACTCGTATCCGTTGCGGCGAGCTTGATTCCATTCCTCGAAAACGATGATGCCAACCGCGCGCTGATGGGTTCGAACATGCAGCGCCAGGCAGTGCCGCTGATTAAAGGCGAAGCTCCGCTGGTTGGCACCGGAATGGAGCGCGTGACCGCGCACGATTCCGGCGCGGTGATCAGTTGCAAGCGCGATGGAGTGATTGACCAGGTGGACTCTGAGCGCATCATTGTGCGTGTCGAGTCGGATCAGTCCGGTGTGCTGAGCCGCGAAGTTGGCTCCGATATTTATTTGCTCACCAAGTTCAAGCGCTCGAACCAGAACACCTGCATCAATCAGAAGCCGCTGGTGCGCGCGGGCGATCGCGTGAAGCAGGGACAGGTGCTTGCCGATGGCCCGTGCACCGATCGGGGGGAACTGGCGTTGGGTCGCAACGTGCTGGTCGCGTTCCTGTCGTGGCGCGGATACAACTTTGAAGACGCCATTCTGGTCAGTGAAAAACTCGTGCAGGAGGATTACTACACTTCGATTCACATCGAGGAGTATGAAATCGAGGCACGCGACACGAAGCTTGGCCCGGAAGAAATCACTCGTGACATCCCCAATATCAACGAGGGATTTTTGCGCAATCTCGACGAAAGCGGAGTGATTCGCATCGGCGCAACGGTGAAGCCGGGCGACATTCTCGTCGGCAAAGTGACGCCCAAGGGTGAAACCACCCTGACTCCCGAGGAGAAACTGCTGCGCGCGATTTTCGGCGAAAAGGCCGGAGACGTTCGCGACGCTTCGCTCTATTGCCCTCCGGGCATCGAGGGAACGATTGTGGACGTGAAGATTTTCTGTCGCAAGGGCGCCGAAAAAGACGAGCGTCACAAGGCCATCGAGGCGGCACAAATCTTCAAACTCGAGAAGAACCTTGCGGATGAAATTCGCATTCTCACCGACGAACGCTTGAAGCGGCTCACCACCCTGCTGGGCGGACAAAAGCTCGTGGCCGACTTGCACGATGAGCGCACGAATAAGCGTTTGTTGAACAAAGGCACCGATCTCACGCGCGAGATGCTGGAAAAAATCTCAACGCGCAACCTGAAGCGTTTGCGTTTGTCGGATAAAGATCCGCTGCTCATCGAGAAGATTGACGAGATCGAGGAAATGACCTCGCGGCAGATTGACGTGCTGCGAAAGATCACCGAAGAACGTAAGGAAAAACTCAAAAAGGGCGATGAACTCCCGCCGGGTGTCATCAAGCTGGTGAAAGTGTACATCGCCATGAAGCGCAAGCTTTCCGTCGGCGACAAAATGGCCGGCCGTCACGGAAACAAAGGCGTGATTGCGCGCATTGTGCCTCCCGAAGACATGCCCTATCTTCCCGACGGCACGCCGGTGGAAATCGTGCTCAATCCGCTGGGCGTTCCTTCGCGCATGAACGTTGGACAGATTCTCGAGACACACCTGGGCTGGGCGTCGAAGGAATTGGGCGGGCAAATTGCGAAGCTGCTCGAAGAGGAAAATCGCGCGGAAGTGGTTCGCAAGTGGTTCAAGGACGCATTTGGCCAGACTTCGGTGTGGGACACCATCAAAGAACTCGACGATGAGGAAATCATTACTCTCGGCGAACATTTCCGCGAAGGCATTCCGGTGGCGACGCCGGTATTCGACGGCGCACGCGAAAAAGACATCCGGCACCTGCTGGAGGCATCGCGCCTGCCGGAGAACGGAAAAATCACGCTGTACGACGGCATGACCGGCGACGCGTTTTCGCAGCCAGTGACAGTGGGATACATCTATATGCTCAAGTTGTCGCACCTGGTCGACGACAAGATTCACGCGCGTTCGATTGGGCCGTACTCGCTCATTACCCAGCAGCCGCTTGGTGGAAAGGCTCAATTTGGCGGGCAGCGCTTCGGCGAAATGGAGGTGTGGGCGCTCGAGGCGTACGGCGCAGCTCACATTTTGCAGGAATTGCTCACCGCTAAGTCGGACGACGTCTATGGCCGTGCCAAAATTTACGAGGCCATCGTCAAAGGCGAGCCGGGGATTGAGCCCGGCGTGCCGGAATCTTTTAACGTACTGGTTCGCGAATTGCAGTCGCTCTGTCTCGATGTTGAGTTGATGAAGCGGCAAAAACCGCAATTGGAGCAGGCTGCCGATTAACAGCTTCCGGTTTTGCGCGGGAGGCAGGAAACAAGATTATTGTCCGGCGATTGCCTGGACGGGAGGTTAGCCCTTGTATCGTTCTAGTCCTTATGACCGCGCCAGTCAGATTGCGGATTTCGATTCCATCCGCATCAGTCTGGCAAGTCCTGAAAAGATCCGGTCCTGGTCGCACGGCGAAGTAACCAAACCGGAAACCATTAACTACCGCACCTTCAAGCCCGAGCGCGATGGCTTATTCTGCGCAAAAATTTTCGGTCCGGTGACAGACTGGGAATGTTTGTGCGGCAAATACAAACGCATGAAACATCGCGGCGTGATTTGCGACAAGTGTGGCGTGGAAGTGACGCTTAGCAAAGTGCGACGCGAGCGTCTTGGCCATATTGAACTGGCTTCTCCTTGCTCGCATGTGTGGTTCTTCAAGGGCTTGCCCAGCCGCATCGGCTACCTGCTCGATATTTCCATGCGCGATCTCGAGCGTGTGCTCTATTTCGAAGCGTTCGTGGTGATTGATCCGGGCGAAGTGCCGGGTATCAAGGAAAAAGACTTGCTGCTGGATGAAAAGCAACGCGAGCTACAGCGGGAGTATGCCGGCAAGTATCGCGCCGGTATGGGCGCGGAAGCCATCAAGGAATTGCTGCGTCATGTTGATGTGGAAAAGCTTTCCGAAGAGCTGCGTGAAAAGATGAAGGCTGATCCCAGCTTGCAGAAGCGGATCAAATATGCCAAGCGGCTGAAAGTGGTTGAGTCGTTCCGCAAGAGTGGGAATCGTCCGGAGTGGATGATTCTGGACGTCATTCCGGTTTTGCCGCCGGAGTTGCGGCCGCTGGTGCCGCTCGATGGTGGCCGCTTCGCCACGTCTGATTTAAATGATTTGTATCGCCGCGTGATTAACCGCAATAACCGGCTCAAGAAGCTGATGGAATTGCACGCCCCGGACGTCATTGTGCGCAACGAAAAGCGCATGCTTCAGGAAGCCGTGGACGCGTTGTTTGACAATGGTCGCCGCGGCCGCGTGCTCCGTGGTACCAACAATCGGCCGCTGAAATCCCTTTCCGATACGCTTAAAGGCAAGCAAGGGCGTTTCCGCCAGAACCTGCTCGGCAAGCGCGTGGACTACTCCGGGCGCTCGGTCATTGTGGTCGGGCCAGAGCTGAAGCTACACCAGTGCGGCCTGCCGAAGAAAATGGCTCTCGAGCTTTTCAAGCCGTTTATTTATCACCGGCTGGAGGCCGCTGGCCACTGCACGACGATCAAGCAAGCGAAGGAGTTGGTCGAGCAGCAGGAATCGATTGTCTGGGACATTCTCGAAGAAGTGATTCGCGAGCATCCGGTACTGCTGAATCGCGCTCCCACGCTGCATCGGCTGGGCATTCAGGCTTTTGAGCCGGTCCTCGTCGAGGGTAAAGCCATCCGCATCCATCCGTTGGTCTGCACCGCCTTTAACGCAGATTTCGACGGCGATCAGATGGCCGTGCACATTCCGCTTTCGCCGGAAGCGCAGGTCGAAGCGTCTGTCCTGATGCTCAGCTCAAACAATATTCTCTCGCCCGCGAACGGTGGCCCGTTGGCCGTGCCGACGCAGGACATGGTGCTGGGAATTTATTATTTGACGAAGTCCAAACCGGGAGCCAAGGGCGAAGGCCGCGCATTTGGCACGGTCGAGGAAGTGATTCTCGCGCTGGAAATGGGCGAGGTGGAAGTGCTGACGCCGATTCGGTTGCGTTACACGGGCGAGGTGTTGGAAATGACCACGGCGTTCGATGATCAGGATGTTACGCACACGGAGCCCGTCACACTCAAAAGTCAATTCCTGCAAACGACTGTCGGCCGCGTGATTTTTAATGATCATTTGCCGCCGGAAATGCCGTTTGTGAACGGGTTGCTCAAGAAAAAGGGAATTCAGCAACTGGTGCAGTATTGCTATCTGCGTTTTGGTCTCGAGCGCACTGTGAAGATGCTCGATAAGCTCAAGGAACTTGGTTTTCTGTACTCCACACGAGCTGGAATCTCCATCGGCATCAGCGATATGTTGATTCCGGGCGACAAAGCGAAATTGGTGGAGACCGCCGAGCGCGAAGTGGTCAAAGTGCAGCAGCAATATCTCGACGGCGCTATCACCAACGGCGAGCGCTACAACAAAGTCATCGCTATTTGGAGCGACGTGACCGAAAAGGTCGCCGACGAAATGTTCAAAGCCCTCGAAACCCAGGACAAAGAAGGCACCATGAACCCGATTTACGTCATGGCTGATTCTGGCGCGCGCGGCTCCAAGCAGCAAATTCGCCAGCTCTCCGGAATGCGCGGATTGATGGCCAAGCCCTCCGGCGAAGTCATCGAGACGCCCATCACTTCAAACTTCCGAGAAGGATTGGACGTGCTGCAGTACTTCATTTCCACGCACGGCGCCCGCAAGGGATTGGCGGATACCGCTCTCAAGACCGCGGATTCCGGCTATCTGACGCGACGCCTCGTGGATGTGGCGCAGGATGTGATCATCAATGAGTTCGACTGCGGCACTGCGGATGGAATTTATGTCGAACCCATACTTGAGGCCGGCGTGGAAGTCGAGCCGCTCCGCGACCGCGTGGTCGGCCGCGTTTCGCTCGAGCGAATCAAAGACTACGAAGGCAACGTCATCGTCGAAGTGAATCAGGAGATCACCGAAGAACTCGCCAACGCGATTCAGGCCGCCGGAATCGAGCGGGTGAAAATTCGCTCCGTGCTGACCTGCGAATCGCGCCGCGGAGTTTGCGCTCGCTGCTATGGCCGCAATCTGGCCACGGGCAGGTTTGTGGAGATGGGCGAAGCTGTGGGCGTGATTGCCGCACAGTCCATCGGTGAACCCGGCACGCAGCTCACCATGCGCACCTTCCACATCGGCGGGACGGCCACACGCGTTACTGAGCAATCCAAAGTGGATGCCAAGAACAGCGGCTTCGTCAAGTTCATTGACCTGAACGTGGTCGAGGGCCGCGGGAAAACCTTCATCGCCATGAACCGGTCGGGCTTGATTGCGGTCGTTGACGAGAAGGGCCGCGAAAAAGAGCGCTATCACGTCGTCTATGGCGCGCGTCTCAAAGTCGAAGACGGACAACCGGTGACCGTCGGCCAGACGATGGTCGAATGGGATCCGTATACCTTCTCGATTTTGACGGAGACAGGCGGTACGGTCGAATTCAAAGACTTGCAGTCCGGCCTCACGATTGAAGAACAGGTGGACGAGGTCACGGGCCTTTCGCAGTTGGTGGTTACGCTGCCGCCCGGCGACGAAAAGCACCAGCCGGCCATTCAAATCCGTGATTCGGCAGGACGCGCGCGCAAAAAGTACCTCATGCCTTCGCGCGCCCACTTGATGGTCGCAGATGGCGACGAGGTGCATCCGGGCGACGTGCTCGCCAAAATCCCGCGCGAAACTACAAAGACAAAGGACATCACCGGCGGTCTGCCGCGCGTCGTTGAACTTTTTGAAACGCGCAAGCCGAAAGATCCCGCGGTAATCAGCGAAATTGACGGTGTGGTCAAGTACGGTGAGATCGTCAAGGGCATGCGCCGGATTTTCGTGGAGAGCGAGGATGGCCGGACCATCAAGGAGTATTCGATACCGCGCGGCGTGCATATCAATGTGCAGGAGGGCGAACATGTTCGCGCCGGCGAGCCGCTGATTGATGGGCCGCTCAATCCTCACGACTTGCTCGCGGTGCTGGGCGAGAAGTTTACGCAAGCGTATCTGGTGAACTCAGTTCAGGAAGTTTACCGGCTGCAGGGCGTGAACATTAATGACAAACACATCGAAACTATCGTCCGGCAAATGATGCGCTGGGTGAAGGTCGAAGATGTGGGCGACACGCCGTTTCTGCTCGAAGAACAGGTGGATAAGTTCCGCTTCCGCGAGGAGAACGATCACGTGATTCGCGACGGTAAGCGCCCGGCGACGGGTCGTCCCTTGCTCCTGGGCATCACTAAGGCGTCGCTGTCGACGGATTCCTTCATTTCGGCGGCAAGCTTTCAGGAGACCACGCGCGTGCTTACCGAAGCCGCGATTTCCGGCAAGGTGGATTATCTCCGCGGCCTCAAAGAAAACGTCATCATGGGCCGTCTGATTCCCGCCGGAACGGGACTCGATCGCTATCGCGGAGTGCAGTTGCTGACGGAAGTTCCTGTGGAAGAGCCGGAGATTGAAGAACCGCAACTGACGCCGGAGGAAGCCGCTGCGCTGGACTTTCTGCGGAAAGACACGGACACGATCACAGAGGCATAAGGCAGCAAGCCGATCGTGTTGCGGCTCCAATTCAGTCGTAACGAGCGGCGAGCTGAAAAGCGCGCCGCTTTTTTTTGCCGTGAATGATCCGATTTTCGTCGTGCAATCCGCCGAGAAGCTGTGATCCTCGTGGGCCGTTGAACTTATGGAAACTTCTTTGTGTTTAATTTTCTAGCGTTTGTCGGCAGTCCGTAAAATAAGTGCAGTGGCTTGCAAGTGGTTTGCTGAACTCGCTGCATCCAAACACGATTTTCGACCCGCAATGGCAAGAGCGCAAAAATCCAGCACCCGTACCCGCCCACCAAAGGAATCCGACGCAAAACCGCCGCTCATCAAAGGAAGCCATCCAGAGGCGCTTTTCGATATCGTAGCCCGCTCGCAGCGCGGGTTCCGCGCACTGATCGATAGCTTCGATTGGATTACGTTCAATGTTTCGCTCGATGGAAAAATCCGCGTGATCAACCGAAAATTCACAGAGGTTGCCGGACTTCCGTTCCGCGAAATCGTTGATCACTCGATTAGCGAATTCGTCGTTGAGCCTTCACGCGAAGAGATGAGCGATGCGTTGCCTGCTCTTCTGGAGAAACGCTCTTGGAGCGGCATTGTGCGCGTGCGCTGGCGCGGAAGCGAGGAAATACATTTTTATGATTGCACGTTGTACGCCGCGGTGGATGAGGCGAGAGCGGTAAGCGTCACAGGCGTCGCACGCGATATTACTTCACAGCAGACTGCTGAATGGCGCTTCAAAGAGCTCTTTGAAACGCTCCACGAGGGAGTATATTTTGCGAGCCCCGACGGAGAACTGCTCGATGTCAATCCCGCTGCCGTGCGGATGCTGGGATATGAAACCAAGGAAGAGCTGTTGATCCCGCCCGCGAGCCGGCATTTTGAGACCCCGGCCGACCATCAGACGCTGATTTCCGACCTGCAGCGATGTGGCTTTGTGCGCGACAGAAGGCTAACGTTGCGGCGCAAAGATGGTTCCTTGCTGCACGCACGCAACTCGAGCGTGGCCATACGCGATGCGTCAGGCCAATTTGTTCGTTTTCAGGGATCGCTCGTGGATATTACGGAGCGCGAACTGATGCAGGAACGCTTGCGTGAAGAGCAGGAATTTGTGCGACGACTGGTAGCCTGCTTCCCGGACATAATTACCGTCCTGGACACCAGCGGACGCTATACATTCGTCAGTCCGCGAGTGCGCGAAGTCCTAGGCTATACGCCGGAGGAATTCATTGGCCTTCATCTCCAAGACCGGCCGCATCCTGAAGACCGCTCCTCTCTACTCGAATTTTTCAAGCGGCTGACCAGCGGCGAAATGTCCGTAGGCACTATAGAATATCGCACCGCGCATAAAGAGGGGCGTTGGCGCACGATTCGCGCGCATGCCAGTCCGCTCACAAATGCGGAACGAAAAATCATCGGCATTGTCGCCTCCGCGCGGGACGTCACCGAGTCGCTGCGGCTCGAGGAGCAGTTGTTGCAGTCCGAAAAACTCGCCGCTGTCGGCCAGATGGTTTCCGGCGTGGCGCATGAGCTGAACAACCCACTCACAGCCATTCTCGGCGTCAGCGATTTGCTGCGGGAACGGGCCACCGATGACGCTTCGCGGCGGCAGACAGATATCATACATAAACAGGCGCGCAAGGCAGCGGACCTCGTGCAAGGACTGCTGATGTTCTCACGACCATCCAAACCGCACAGCCAGAGCATTCGCGTGACGGACCTGATTGCCAGGGCACTTGAACTTCGCAAAACCGAACTGCAAGCGCGCCATATCACCGTTCACGTGGAAGCAAGCGCTGATTTACCGCCGGTGGACGCGAATCCGAATCATATGGTTCAGGTTTTTGTGAACATTCTCGCAAATGCCGAACAGGCGATTGCGTCCGCGCGCGATTATGGCCAAATCGTTGTGTGTGTCGCCCGTGCTAATGGCAAACAGGAGATCTTGTTTGACGATGATGGGCCGGGAATTGCGCCGGAGATCCGTTCGAAAATTTTTGACCCTTTTTTCACCACCCATCGGAGCACGGGTAGTTCGGGGCTGGGCCTGACGATTGCGCTCGTGATCGTCAAAGATCATGGGGGAACAATCGAGGCGCAGACGTCCCCTTCTGGCGGCGCGCGCTTGCGCATCCTCCTGCCAGTGGCGGAAACGGTCCAAGTGGTGAGCCCAGCCTCTGTGAAAAAACGCCTGGAGGGCCGCGCGATTTTAGTCATTGACGACGAGGAAGGAATTCGCGAACTGACCAACGAGGGCCTCAAGACGCACGGCGCGATTGTCACTTCGGTAGAGTCCGCGGAAGAAGCATGGGAGTGCCTTCAGAGAACCAATTATGACGTTGTCGTGTGCGACTTCAACCTCGGGAATGAAAGCGGTCGCGCGCTCTTCGAAAGGATTAAGAACGCGAAAAAAAATGCCGCGCCGAAATTCGTGTTTATGACAGGAGAACTTTTGGATGCAAGCCAAATGGTCGAGCTCAGGAAGCGTGGCGCCCACGCTCTGCAAAAACCATTTCAGATGTCGGATCTAATAGCGGCAATCGAAACGGCATTTTCTCCGTAATCGGCAAAACCTCTGGCTGGCGCCTGCTACCTTTTACGTTCGACTTCTACGTGCGGGCGATCCACTCCAAAATCCCACAAAACAAGGTTGATTCCGTGCTTTGGTGAAAATTCCGCCAGTGCATATTCGCCCGGCGTGAGCGATTGCCCCAGCGTGAAGCGATAGACGTTCCTGGCAACTTGCCAGACTTGTATCGAAATCACCTTGCCACTGTTTGTGCGATTTCCAAAAAAGCTCTCAATATTCTCGATGTGCCGGCTATGGCCTTGAATATGAGCCTGCAGGAGCTCGACCTCGGGTTCTGGCGCATCGTTGGTGGTTCGCAAATAGAATTCCGGCGTGGGGTTGGTGATACGGAACTTGGCATGCCGTCCAGGAAGATAAACGCCCATTTTTGAAGGCAGTGGGACAACCATGCGCTCGATCGTCCGAGCCTTGCTGTTCTGGGTCGTTGCAGTGGCTTCCGGAAGTGGAAAGATCGCGCGCCTGTCCAGAATGAAGAAGCCGTCGCCTGGAGGAAGGAAAACTCCGGGAACTACTTCAAGGCTTGCGTCTACATCCAAGGCAGCGTCCTGAGCGGCAGCTTCTTCTTCCTTGATTTTGGCCGTCAAGGCGGCATCTTGCTGTTGAATCTGTGCTTGCGCCTTCTTCGTGGCGGCCCAGTCCACTTCCGAAACGGGGATTTCCTCCCATTCGGAACGGTCAATGCTGAAATAACGGACTCGGTTATTTTCGATTTGATATCCGCGGACACGTTGAACAGTTCCGTCCTTCATCACGAGCTTTGTTGCAACGGTTCCGCCATTCGCTAACGAGGATTGCTTTTGATTGGAATTTAACGCGGTCCCTTGCGCCAGGGATGAACCTGGCAGCAGGAATGCACCACAAACAAGAACAAGCAGAAATGCTCGGTAGCGCAAGGTCTCCATTGCTGCAGCCAGTATAGAACAGCTCAAAGTTAAACTAAGAGATGCCTTTGACCAAATCGCGGGTTTTCCACGATCTATAGCCGACGTTGTCGCGGCCGAGTATGACTATGAATCGGCGGAGGAGGGCGCGCTAGTGCCGCAGGTAACGGGGCCTTGAAACCTAGTGCTCACAACGCGGACAGAGCACGTTGAGAATCATAAGTTCCGAGTTTGTGAAAAGCCACTTCTCGGCCTCGACGCCTGCCACGCCCGCAGCGCGGATCAACGAGCCAATGCGTTTCGTCTGCGCTAGCGTCCGAAGGTGCTGGAGGCAAATCCCCGTAAGGCTGGAAACTTCATCTTCGGTGAAGAACTTCTGACTGGATGGAATCTGTGACAAAGTTTTATTCCTCGCGACCAACGTTTGCCAGTGAAATTGTCCGCCGTACCGGATCTAAGCACGCGATCTGCCAAAGTTCAAAACTCAAGCAGTACTCCCTGTCTTTTCTGCATTCTATTGAAAGTAAGACACTTAAATGGCATCGCCGGGCAGCCTTGAGCATCGCAGGGTATCCGCAGTTAAGAGAAAAAAGGAAGAATTTTGCCCATCCCTTGGATACGCCTACGCTTTTTGGAATACAGCGTTCATAGCGTGAATCCGCCAGCGAGCTCAAAAGCATTGGCCACGCTTAAAATGCTTGCTTCCGCGAAGTGCCTTCCAAAAATTTGTAAACCTGCGGGCAACCCCACCGTAGTTCTGCCACACGGGACTGAAATGGCTGGAACGCCGGCAAGGTCTCCAGTAACCGTATAAATATCAGATAGATACATTGCCAGTGGATCCTCGGTACGCTCGCCAATGCGGAAAGCGGCGGTCGGCGAGGTAGGTGTGACAATAATGTCGACCTTTTCAAACGCTTCAATGAAGTCCTTTTTTATCAATGACCTGATCTTTTGCGCTCGCAAGTAATACGCCTCGTAATAACCCGAGGATAGCGCGTATGTGCCAAGCATGATACGGCGCTTCACTTCGGCGCCAAAGCCTTGACCGCGAGTTTTTTTGTACATTTCGCGCAGGCTGTTTTCGTGAATGCGAAGTCCGTATCTCACACCATCGAACCGTGCCAGATTGGAACTGGCCTCTGCATTGGCCACAATATAGTAGACAGCGATCGCATACTCCGTATGGGGCATGCTGATCTCAACTGGCAGGCATCCCAGCTGCTTCAGAATCTCGATTCCTTTCTCGACCTTTTGACGCACCTCAGCATCGATTCCCTCACCGAAATACTCTTTGGGTATGCCCAGGCGAATGCCTGCTATATCTTTCTTCATCTCGGCACAGTAATCAGGGACTGGCACATCAGCGGAAGTGGAGTCCCGCTCGTCGCGCCCGGCGATTATCGAAAGCAAGGCCCCAAGATCCGCGACGCTCGTCGCAAGCGGGCCGACATGGTCCAGTGAGGAAGCAAAAGCGACTAATCCGTATCGTGAAACGCGGCCATAGGTCGGCATCAGGCCGGGAACTCCGCAAAACGCTGCTGGCTGGCGAATCGAGCCACCGGTATCAGTTCCCAAACTCCCCACGCACAGTCCTGCTGCGACTGCTGCCGCCGAGCCGCCGCTGGAGCCGCCCGGCACGCGATCCAACGCCACAGGATTATGCACTGGCCCGTAAGCGGAATTTTCATTGGAGCTGCCCATGGCGAATTCGTCGCAATTCGTTTTGCCAAGGATTATGGCCCCGGCCTCTTCGAGACGCGCCACAGCGGTTGCATCGTACGGCGGCACATAATTTTCGAGGATACGCGAACCGCAGGAGGTGCGTATGCCGCGCGTGCTAAGTACATCCTTTACGGCTACGGGAACTCCCGCAAGCGGCGGCAAAACTTCCCCCCGATCGCGCAAGCCATCAATGCGATCAGCCTGAGCGTAAGCGCGCTCCGGCGAGAGCGTTAAGAAGGCGTTGAGCTCAAGATTGCGTTTCTTGATGCGCGAATAGAATTCGGACGTAAGCTCGCGCGCTGATATTGCTTTTCGCTCCAGCTCTGTGCGAATGGAAGCGACAGTCCAGGGATTTGCAGCCGTCACCGCTGGGTCCTTTGAGGGGTCATTTGACAATAACCCTCGGAACGCGGAAGTACGGGGCCCGAGCTTCGGGCGCTTGTTCGAGGATTTGAGTTGAAATATCGCATGGGCGCAGTATGTCTTCGCGCAAAGCGGCTGTCGGATGCGTGTCGGAGGCAAGAACTTGCGCCATCGGCTCAACGGCGGAGACATCCAGCTCGTTCAATTTTTCAATGTAGCTTAAAATTCCGTTCAACTGGCCGCTGAATTTTTCGATTTCGGCCTCGGTGAGTTGCAGGTGCGCCAGTTCTGCGACGTACAGCACATCTTCGCGACTGATTTTCATGATCGGGGCGTGCGGCGATTTGCCAAAAACGGCAGATGAGAATTATCGATTTCGCGCCGCACACTCGCACTTTGGTGCGGCATCTCTATGCAAATCTGCTGGACCAAACTTTTGCCCCATTCGCGATTCATGCGGTCGCGCATTTTTTCGGACATCGTTTCCGCCTGCATCTTCCATTCGCGCGAATCGGCCTGAATGTACAAAATGCCTTTCGCGTAATGCGCCGGGCGAATATGCGTTGCGAAGACATCGCCTACAAGCGCAGCCCACCGCGCTCTGAGCCATGCCGTTTCCGCCTCAGGTTTTTTCATGCGGCGCAAAACCGCGCCGAGCAGATCAGCAGCTCGTTTCATGGAGTCGAGATTTTATCACAGGAGTGAATAGCGTTCTTCCTCGGATGAGGCGCCAAAAAAACTAATCCAGACCGAGTGCGTTCGCTGCGGCGCACATTGCCTCGATGCAGTTCGCGATGTGCTCCTCGAGCGTAATTCCGAGCTCCTCGGCGCCGCGACGAACATCGTCTCGATTCACTCCACGCGCAAACGCTTTATCTTTGAGTTTCTTTTTCACCGAAGCAGTCTCGACATCGGCTATTCTTTTGCTGGGCTTGATGAGCGCGCAAGCGGTGAGAAACCCGGCGAGTTCATCACAGGCAAAGAGTGTGTGATCGAGAGTAGATTCGCGTTTTACACCCGTGTAATCCGCGTGCGCCAGAATGGCATGAATCATTTCTTCGGGGTAGCCGCGCTCGCGCAGGACGCTTGCGCCTTGTGATGGGTGCTCTTGGTCAGGATGATGCTCGGCGTTGGGCCAGCGTTCGTAGTCAAAATCGTGAAGCAGAGCGGCTACACCCCATAGTTCTTCGTCGGCGCCGGACTTTTTTGCGTACGCGCGCACACAAGCTTCCACGGCGAGCGCGTGTTTGCGCAAATTCTCGCTTTGCGTGTATTCGCACAGCAGCTTCCAGGCTTCATCCCGGCTTGGCACCTTCGCCATGAAGAATTTCCCCCGTTCAAGCGAACCAAACAGCGTATCAAAAACTGCCGTCAGTGCCAGCCTGTTTCTTTTGAGCCCAGTACCATTGCTTTTTCGCGGCGATGCGGACTAGAATTTTTGCCGCTTGGGAAGATCCTGATTCGTCGAAAAAAACACTTGACTTGGGCCAGTGCGATGGAGAGAATGCCGCTCGCGCCAGTTTCTGCCTTCCCTTCGTTGAAACGTTCCTCCCCTCCGCACCGCCGGAAAAGTCTGTGAGGATGACCGGTGGGAGAGAAAAAAGCAGGAGAAACTGCTTCAGATATGGATCGAGAAGTAGTTCGCTGCAGTGTATGCGGACTTGTGCAGTACCGAACCAAGACGGACAATTGCCGCCGTTGCTTGCGTCTCTTGCCGCCGAGGGTGACGTTCGTCATTCCAACGCCGTCTCCGCAGGATTCCACGAACGATGCAAAAGCTCTCGATGACTGGCCGAACCGTCAGACCGTTGAAAACATTGGGCAGCGCATTCGCCAGTTGCGCGAGTCTCGCGGGATGACGCAGAGCCAGCTTCAGGCAAAATCGCGCGTGTCGCGTTCTTATCTGTCGCGTATTGAAAGTGGTCAGATGACGCCGAGTCTGGGCACGCTTGAAAAAATTTCCGAAGCTCTAGGCGTAGGCCTGAATCGGTTCTTTGTGCCTGAGTCTACTGGACAGACCCTGCTGGAGGATCCTTTCATCCAGGGATTGCGTCCCTACCTCCGACAGTTGGACTGGGCTCAATGGCAGGGCATTCTGAAGCGGCTGCAGGCGATTAGTGATCATGTGAGCAGCAGCGTGGTGCGGCCAATGCAGCCTTTGCACGACTCCAAGATGCCGCACCTTGCGCCGCGGCGGCATTCTTCGCCCATGGCGTCGGCGCATCGCTGAAAAGGTTCAATTTGCGATTCAATTCGTCGAACCTCCAAAAGCGTGACAGGAGAGCCGATCGAACTGCAACCAAGGCTAACCTGTGCCGAAAAGCATGGTAACCACCCAGAGCACGAAGACAACAAGGAGAACCGCACCCAATATAATAACGCGCTTCTTGGAAGGCCGGTTCCCGCTCGGTTGAGGACTGGGGCGCTCTGGCATCTACACCTCTTTTCCGTCTTGAACGGAATTCGTGTTTTCCCCGTGGATTACAGAGAGTTTAGCCGAGGTGTCTAGTAGAAACGTACTTTGGCATCGGGACGCTTGTTCAAATGGACACTGTCAATGAAGCGCACCTTGCGATTGTCGTAGGTGAGAACTAAAGAGTGCGTGCGAATGCCTTCGCCAAAGAATCGAACGCCACGCAGAATGTTGCCTTCGGTCACGCCCGTGCATGCAAAAATGATTTTTTTCCCGGGAGCAAGCTCTTCTGTCTTGTAGATTTTTTTAGCGTCGGTCACGCCCATTTTGGCGAGCCGCTCCTGCTGTTCGGGGTTTGAGACCACCAGGCGCGCGGTGATCTCGCCGTTTAGACATTTCAGCGCTGCCGCGGTGAGCACGCCCTCTGGAGCTCCTCCGGTTCCCATCACTGCATGCACGCCCGATCCCAGGACCGCTGCGGCAATTCCCGCCGAGAGATCGCCATCGCTAATGAGCCGGATGCGCGCGCCCGCGTTGCGTATGTCACTGATCAGCCTTTCGTGGCGCGGGCGGTCCAGCACAATCACGACCAGATCCTCGACGAGTCGGTCAAGCCGACGCGCAATGGCCTTTAAATTATCTTTGACTGGCGCGTCGAGCTCGACGGCGCCGCGGCACGTTGGTCCTACGACGATTTTATCCATGTACAAGTCAGGCGCGTGGAGCAAACCGCCTTTTTCGCTCGCAGCGAGGACGGTGATGGCGTTCGGTTCACCTGTGGCGCAGAGATTGGTGCCCTCGAGTGGATCCACGGCAATATCCACGGTGGGATAGGTATCTTTATGCTTTGTGGCCAGCCCGACTTTTTCGCCGATAAAGAGCATGGGCGCTTTGTCGCGCTCACCTTCGCCAATAACGATCGTTCCGTCCATCCCGACGCTGTCCATTTCGCGCCGCATGGCTTCGACTGCTACGGCGTCCGCTTTGTGGCGGTCGCCGAGTCCCATGGTGTGCGCGCAGGCGATGGCCGCCTGCTCCACTACGCGAAGGAATTCGAGGCTGAGTTTATCTTCCATGAAAGCTCCCGCTTATTCGAACGCCGCAATCCCGGTGATGCGCTCTCCGATGATGAGCTTATGAATGTCATTCGTGCCTTCGTACGTGTACACGGACTCCAGATTCGTCATGTGCCGCATAATGCAGTAATCGTCCACGATGCCATTGGCACCGAGGATGTCGCGCGCCTTGCGTGCCGTTTCCAGCGCAATGCCCACGTTATTCATTTTCATCATCGAAATATGTGAGGGATGTACGCGACCCTGGTCCTTCAATCGCCCGACCTGGAGAGCAAGGAGTTGCGCCTTGGTGATTTCGGTGATCATCCAGACCAGCTTTTCCTGAACCAACTGATGCGAGGCAATGGGCTTGTTGCCGAATTGCTTGCGCTCTTTCGCGTAGCGCAGCGCCGTATCGTAACAGGCCATTGCCGAGCCGATCCCGCCCCAGCCGATTCCGTAGCGCGCTTGATTCAGGCAGGAAAGCGGCCCCCGCAGGCCTTCCACGCCAGGCAGCACATTTTCCGCAGGAATCTTGCAATCGCTCATGGCCAAACCCGAAGTAATCGAGGCGCGCAACGACCATTTGCCGTGTACGTCCCACGCTTTGAATCCCGGGGTGTCTTTTTCCACCAAAAAACCGCGTATCTTTTCGTCTTCGCATCTGGCCCAGATCACGGCGACAGCGGACACGGAACCGTTGGTAATCCACATTTTTTCGCCATTCAAAATGTAGCTGTCGCCTTTGCGCACCGCGCGAGTAAGCATGCCGCCGGGATTGGATCCGAACTGCGGCTCTGTGAGCCCGAAGCAGCCAATTGCTCTTCCGGAAGCAAGCTGCGGCAGCCATTGCTCCTTTTGCGCATCGGAGCCAAAACTATAAATCGGATACATCACCAGCGCGGATTGTACTGACGCGAAACTGCGCAGGCCGGAATCGCCGCGCTCGAGTTCCTGCATCACCAACCCGTATTCCACATTGGACATTCCTGCGCAGCCGTAGCCTTTCAAGTTCGCGCCAAAGAAGCCCAGCTCGGCAATCGTGGGCACGAGCTGCATCGGAAATTTGGCGTCGCGATTGTATTGCTCGATAATCGGCAGCACCTGATCGTCCACGAATCTGCGCGCTGTTTGCCGCGCGAGCTTTTCTTCATCAGTAAGCAGGGAATCGAAGTCGAGAAAATCGACTCCGGAAAAGCTGGGCATACGGTTCTCCTTTTAGCCCGAATCTTCAAGCCAGTCGCGGCGAAAAACAGGGGCAGACAAGAATAACATTCCTGCGTCTTGCGCGGAATAAGGGTGGAGTTGGGAAGGGAACGAAACGAAAGTTGGAGCGCTGCTAGACGTTCAGAGGGATTTTCAGTTCTCCGGCCAGTTGGTAAGGATTGAACGGACTCACCGAAAAATAGCGTCCACCAACTTCCAAGGTTGGTACCTTGCGACGGCCGTGGTTCACGCGCAGCACCAGAGCTTCCGCTTCGGGCGAATCGTCAATATTCACTTCGCGAAACGCGATGCCGCGCTCCTGCAGAAACAGCTTCGCCCTGCGGCAATCTACGCACCACCCGGTTGTGTACATCGTGATTTCAGCCATTGACAATCCCTGCCGAGCAAATCAGATAGGGTACACACGCAATCAGACGAAGTACAAATGCAGGATCCAAAGCGTAAATAGCTCACGAACGCACGGCCACAGCGCCAGTTTTTGAAGCGGCCTCGATGCGCGCCTGCGCTCGTTCCATAGCCCGAGTAATTTCCGCAGCATCTTTCTCAGGGCCGCCCTTGCTCAGTTCCGTCCTTGCGCGCTCCAGAGCGGCGCGTGCTCGTTCCACATCGATTTCGCCGGCACGCTCGCAGGCATCAGCCAGCACGATTACGCGGCCCGGAAGCACTTCTACATATCCACCAAGCACCGCGAAGAACTCTGTGCGACTGTCTTTTCGGTAGAAAAGGGTGCCCAAGCCGAGCTCGCTGAGGAGCGGTGCATGTCCCGGAAGCACGCCCATGTAGCCTTCCCTGCCCGGCACTTCGACGTAATCGACGATCTCGTCGAGCATATGCCGCTCGGGCGTCACGATTTCGAGTTCCAAGTTCTGTGGTGCCATTGTTTTTTGAAATAGTGCGACAAACGAACGAAACTGTTATGCTGTCGCGGCCATCTTTTCCGCTCTTTCCTGCGCTTCCTCGATTGTGCCGACCATATAAAACGCCTGCTCCGGAAGGTCGTCGTGCTTTCCTTCCACGATTTCCTTGAATCCGCGTATCGTGTCTTCCACCTTGACGTATTTTCCCTCGAAACCGGTAAACTGCGCGGCCACAAACATCGGCTGCGACATGAATCGCTGGATTTTTCTCGCCCGTGCCACAGTCAACTTGTCCTCTTCCGGCAATTCTTCGATTCCCAGAATGGCGATAATGTCCTGCAAATCTTTGTAGCGCTGCAGCGTGGATTTTACCGAGCGTGCGACGTCGTAATGCTCTTGGCCTACGATGCGCGGGTCCAAAATACGCGAAAAGCTGCTGAGCGGGTCGACGGCAGGATAAATTCCAAGAGAAGCCAGAGGCCGGCTGAGGTTCGTGGTCGCGTCCAGGTGCGCGAAGGTTGCTGCGGGCGCCGGATCGGTGTAATCGTCCGCCGGAACGTAAATCGCCTGCACCGAAGTAATCGACCCTTTCTTCGTGGACGTGATGCGCTCCTGCAGCTCGCCAATTTCCGTGTTCAAGTTCGGTTGATAACCTACCGCTGAAGGCATGCGGCCCAGCAGCGCAGAGACCTCCGAACCGGCCTGCACGAATCGGAAGATATTGTCGATAAACAACAGCACATCGAGCCCTTCGGCGTCGCGGAAATATTCTGCGACCGTCAGGCCCGTCAACCCCACGCGAAGCCGCGCTCCAGGCGGCTCAGTCATCTGACCATAAATCAGCGCTGCACGCGATTTTTCTGAATTTCCTGGAACCACCACGCCCGATTCGGTCATTTCCAGCCACAGGTCATTGCCTTCGCGTGTGCGTTCGCCCACGCCGGCAAATACGGACACGCCGCCGTGTTTCATGGCCACGTTGTGAATCAATTCCATGATAAGCACAGTTTTGCCCACGCCTGCTCCGCCGAAAAGTCCGATTTTCCCGCCCTTCAAGTAAGGCTCAATAAGGTCGACAACCTTAATCCCTGTCTCGAACATTTCCAGCGTGGTGGACTGCTGATCAAGCGGCGGAGCGGGCCGGTGAATCGGCCAGTGTTCCTTCGCATTCACTTCGCCGAGTTGGTCGACGGGTTCGCCGAGCACGTTCAAAACCCGCCCGAGTGTCACGCGCCCGACCGGAACGGAGATTTCCTCACCAAGATCGTACGCTTTCATTCCTCGCACCACCCCTTCGGTGGGCTTCATGGCCACGCAGCGCACCCGTCCTTCTCCAAGGTGCTGCTGCACTTCGCTAATCAAATCAATTGGCTCTTGTCCCTGGAAACCCTCGCTGGTGATGCGCACCGCACTGTAAATCAGCGGGAGGTGGCCCTCTTCGAATTGAACGTCAACTACCGGGCCGATCACTTGCACCACACGGCCGATTTTCAAATCCTTCTTTGACGGATTGTGATCCTGAGTCATCAAAATCTCCTTATGAAGACGTCGCGAATGAGGCGCCGCTCACGATTTCAATAATTTCTTTGGTGATGCTGGCCTGCCGAATTTTGTTCATCTCCAGCGTCAAATTCCGAATCAGCTCGCCCGCATTCGACGTGGCCGCATCCATCGCGGTCATGCGCGCTGCATGTTCTGCCGCAGCCGACTCGAGCAAAATACGAAAAATCTCCGTTTCCAGGTAGCGCGGCACAAGGCTTGCAAAAATCTCCTCCGGAGGCTCTTCATAAATGTAATCTACACTTTGAGCCAGCCGTTGTGCGGCCTCGCTTTCCGTCCGCGTGCGTTCCTCGCCCCTAGCATTGGCCTCAGAGGCAAGCTCCTCCGCCTTAAGCGGTAGAATCCTTTCCAGCCGCAAGCGCTGCACCATCACGCTTTTGAATTCGTTGTAAATCGCATATACCGCATCCACCTCATGCGAGCTGTAAAGCTCAGATATGCGATGAGAAATGCTCTCCGCGTGCTGGAATTCCACACGCATGGATACGTTGAGATATTCTGCTGCAAGGGTCCACTTGCGCCGCCGCAGCGCTTCCACGCCCTTTCGGCCAACTGCAATCGTTCGCACTTCCTTGCCGCTCAATTCGCGCCGGTATTCAACTGCGCGGCGCAAGACATTCGCGCTGAAAGGTCCGCTCAATCCCTTATCCGCAGTTACCACCAGCAACAGCAAGCGAGTCTCCGGTCTCTGCTCGAGCAACGGATGTTGCCGCTCAGAAACGCGCTGCATCGCCGATTGCAGCACACGCCGAATTTCCCTCGCGTACGGCCGCGCGCGAAACACCGCTTCCTGCGCGCGTCGCAGCTTTGCGGCCGAGACGAATTTCATCGCGCGCGTAATCTGCTGCGTGTTTTGCACGGAGCGGATGCGACGACGATAGTCGAGCAGCGTCGGCATTCGAGCGAATTTCCGCCGTTAATCGGCGGCAGCCTCCGTCGCTTGAGGGTGGGAAGCCACAAAGCTCCTTTTGAAATCGTCCAGAGCTCTGCTCATTTCTGCGCGCAGCCCGTCGTCAATCGCTTTTTTCTGCGCCAGCGTCTTCAACACATTGCCGTAATTCGTTTCCATGAACGGGTAAAGTTCCTTCTCAAATCGCCGCACGTCTGCCACGGGAATGTCGTCAAGATATTTGTTTGTTCCGGCAAAAATGATCAGCACTTGCTTCTCCACCGGCAGCGGAAGGAATTGATCCTGCTTGAGCAGTTCGGTCAATCGCTGACCGCGTCCGAGCTGCGCCTGGGTCGCCTTATCTAATTCCGAACCGAACTGCGCGAACGCCGCCAGTTCGCGGTATTGTGCCATGTCTAATCGCAGCGAGCCGGCCACCTGGCGCATCGCCTTAATCTGCGCATTTCCGCCGACGCGGCTCACCGAAATGCCCGCGTTAATTGCCGGGCGCACGCCGATATTGAAGAGGTCAGTCTCCAAATAAATCTGACCGTCAGTAATCGAAATCACGTTTGTGGGAATGTATGCAGAGACGTCGCCCGCCTGAGTTTCAATAACTGGAAGTGCCGATAGCGAGCCGGCACCGAGCTTGTCGCTCAGTTTCGCAGCGCGTTCCAGCAATCGCGAATGCAAAAAGAAAACATCTCCGGGATACGCTTCGCGTCCGGGTGGCCGCCGTAATAGCAACGAAATTTCGCGGTACGCTTGTGCATGCTTGGAGAGGTCATCGTAAAAGCAGACCGCGTGTTTTTTGTTGTCGCGGAAATATTCTCCCATCGCGCACGCGGCAAATGGCGCGATGTATTGCATTGTCGCCGGCTCGGAAGCCGAGGCGCTGACCACAATCGTGTGGTTCATCGCTCCGCTGTCGGTCAGTGTCTTCACCACCTGTGCAACTGTGGAGCGCTTTTGGCCTATGGCGCAGTAAATGCAGATCAGATCTCCGCCATTTTGATTGATGATCGTGTCCAAAATAATGGCGGTCTTGCCGGTCTGACGGTCACCGATAATTAACTCGCGCTGGCCGCGGCCAATCGGAATCATCGAGTCGATCGCCTTGATTCCCGTTTGCACCGGTTCGCGCACGGGCTGGCGGTCAATCACGCCGGGCGCGAGCCGCTCAATCGGGCTTCGCTCGTTTGTGGCGATCGGGCCTTTATCATCGAGCGGCTGCCCCAGTGGATTTACCACGCGCCCGATCAGCCCATCACCCACCGGCACGGACATGATCTGCTTTGTACGCTTGACCGTGTCGCCTTCTTCAATCTTTGTGTAATCCCCGAGCAGCACGGCGCCCACTTGATCCTCTTCCAGATTGAGCGCGATTCCTACCACGCCGTGCGGAAACGCGATCATCTCGCCGGCCATGACTCTGTCCAGCCCGTGAATGCGTGCAATGCCGTCGCCGAGGGAAATGACCGTCCCTACTTCTTCTACGGCCATCACCTGCTGGTAATTTTCAATCTGCTCGCGAATAATCTTTGCGATTTCATCCGCTTTGATTGTCGCCATTCGTTCTCCCCATTTGCAATTCCAGCACCGCGCGCATTCGATTGAGCTGCTCGCGTACCGACCCATCGTAAATCGTCGAACCAATTCGCACCGTGACCCCGGCAATAAGCTCCGGGTTCAACTCGAACCGCGCCTGCACCCTCTTGCCCGTGACTTCCTCGAGCGACTGCGCCAATTGCGTTTTCTCCGTGGTAGAAAGTTCGTGCGCCGAAGCCACGATCGCTTCCACGATGCCCAGCCGCCGGTTCATTTCCGCCTCAAATGCCTGCTGAATCTCGCTCGCGATTGGCGTACGTCCGCGATCAATCAAAATAAAAATGAAATTTCGTACTTCCTGGTGCATATCCATTCGTGCTGCGATTTCTTTCATGACCGATTTCTTTGCGCCTGCCATTACGGCCGGATTCGACAGCACCTTGAGCAAATCAGGGCATGCGTCCAGCAACCGGACGAAGTCCACCAGATCTTTGCGAATCTTCTCTACGTCCTTGTGCTCGAAAGCCACACCTGCGAGCGCCGTGGCATACCGTTGGGCCAGGGCGCTCAACGTGCCGCTCCTTCAAGCTCGGTAATAAATCCTTCAAAAAACGTCGATTCCGTCTGCGCGTTCACGCGGTCGCGCAGCAGAGCTTCCGCACGTCCCATGGCGGCGCGCGCGGCGATACTCCTCAGTTCCATTTCGGCGGCGCGTTCCGCTGCTCGAATTTCCACCTGTGCCGATTGCGCCACGCGCTTTGCTTCTTCACGCGCCAGCGCACGAATCCTCTGAGCCTCCGCTGCGCTGTCGCGCTCGGCCTGCGCGCGCATCTCTGCCACTTGCGTTTCGAGCGCGGCCATTTTTGACTCGGCTTCGCGCTCCTCCCGTTCCGCTTCATCTCGTGCTCGGGCGCTTTCGGCAATCGCTTCGGCGATTTGGTTCTGATGCGCACTGAAATAGTGGCGTGTCTTGCGTCTGGTGAAGAACCAGACGATCAATGCGACGAAAATCGCAAAATTAATCCAGCGATACACCCATCCGGCCGTACTTGTCGCTTCTTGCTGGGGGTTTTCTGCCGCGAAAACGGGCACCGCCCAAAACGCGAAGGCAAGGATTGCGCAGGGAACACTCGCGACGCGCATCCACGCTCGCCGCGTCATCGCGCGTCTCCTGCCGGTGCAACCGGACGCCGCAGAATCGCTTGAGCAATCTGCTCTGCCAACGCGGCACTCTGGGCTTCGAGCTGTGCACGCGCTGCTTCGAAGTCCCTCGCAATCCGTTCTTTTTCCGCGCGTACTTGCTCTTGCGCCGCATCTCGCGCTTCTCTAAGAATCTTTGCGCGCTCCTGAAACGCCGCATGCCTCGCGCCTTCCTGCTTGGCGAAAACTCCGGCACGCGCCTCCCGCAGCGCCTCTTCGTACCTGTGAACTTTACCTTTCGCCGCAGCCTTCACCGCTTCTGCTTCGGCACGCGCCTTACTGATTCGCGCGTTACGCTCCGCCAATGTGCGCTGGAGCGGCTTGAAGAAATTCGCGCTCATGAACCAGTAAAACAGAAGAAAAAGGATTATCGTCGGTACGGATTTATAGAAAAGCCAGCCGAGCTGTTGCAGGATCTGCATTGCACACTATTGCGACCGTCGCATTTCCTCCGTGGATTTTCTCGAAACTGGCGGTTTGTCGCCGCCGTAGGCTAAATTTCAGGCACCGCAAAGCCAGTGATTATCGCATTCTCTCATCGCTTCGTCAACGCTGCCCGTGCGTGCCCTTGTATTGCGTCGCATCAACTCCGCGAGTGGCGGAACTCTTCTCGTCTCAGTTTGCCCCTACAACGGAAACAGTATTGCTGCTGGACTCTGTCGCTTCTAAACTGCTAGAAAATTTGAATTTGGGGGAAGGAAATGTCAAATTTGTTGTCCCGCAGCAACCAACAGCAAGATGTACCCACCCGCGACCAGATCGCGCGTCGCGCGTACCAAATTTACGAGGAACGCGGTCGCGAACCTGGAAGAGACGTCGATGACTGGCTCGCTGCAGAACGAGAACTGCGCAATCAGAATCTTTCGCCTGCGCGAGGTTTTGCGGACGGCACCGAAAAACCCGCCGGTCCTGCTGGCTCGCGCTCGCGCCAGCCGAAACTGCGAGTTGCTTCAGCCTTTGAGGGTTCGCGCTCGGCGGATGTGCACACTCCCGCTAAAGAAAACTGACTCTCTCGCTCCGCTGGCGCCGTTGCACTCAGCTCAATCGCTCGAGGTGCTCCACCGCTGATTCAATTTCCTGCCGTCGCGCCCAAAAATTGCTCCAGATATCGCCAGCTTGGTCGATTCGCTGCGCCATTGATTTCAAGTTCCATTTTCCTGGATCGAGCGACGCCACTATTTCATCCGCTCGCACGGGCGCGGAAACCGGCGCGTGAGGAAAAGCACGCACGCTATAAACCGATGCGAGCGACTGTCCGGATGAATTCTGGTGCGCATCAAGATAGATGCGTCCTTTGGGCCTTCGGCTCAGGCTGCGTTCATGCGTTAGGAGACCCGGCTGTTTCGCATCCACGAGCGAGGCAACTGCCTCCACAAACGCCCGGGCTTGCGCGAAGGTGTAGCGCGGCTCGACCGGCACAAAAATATGAAAGCCCGTAGCTCCTGACGTTTTCGCAAACGCGGCGAGTTTGGCCCGTTCGAGAATGTCCATCAGGATTTTGGCAAGATGCAGCACTTTTGCATACTTTGTGCCCGGTGTAGGATCCAGATCGAAAAAAATGTAATCCGGATTGTCCAGGCTGCCGATGCTGCTCGACCATGGATTGTGGTCAATGCATCCGAGATTCGTCAGGTATAGTAGCGTGGCGCGATCATTTGCGACAAAATAATGCGTTGGCCTCCCCGTCCCCTCCGACTTGATCGGAACCGTGTTTATCCATTCCGGAGTTTTTTGGTCGGCGTCTTTTTGAAAAAAGGAGTCGCCTTCAATGCCGTTCGGATACCGCCGCAAAACCAGCGGCCGCTCGCGCAAGAAAGGCAAAATCAATGGTGCCATTCTAAAGTAGTACGCCAGCAGATGCCGCTTTCTGATTTTATCTGCGGGGAAATAAATTTTGTTCAGATTAGTGAAGTGAAGTTTTCGCCCGTCAATCTCGGCAAACATTTCGTTTTTCGATCCGCGCGCCAATTCTCTTTCCAGCTCAAGATCATCGCCGGTTTGTGCGTCGAAAGAATCAGTCTTGCTTATCTGTGACGTCACGCGAGCGGCTCGTTTGCTCCGTGGCAAAGATTGGCCCGATGGTGCCTCCGCATTTTGGCCCGAAGCTCTCGGGTGTATCGGCGCCTGCTGCTCCTTTTGAAGCCTGCATTCCCGCGGGTCACGGTCCTCCTGCAAACCCACGAAGCGCGGTTGCCGCAAATGCCCTCCTGCGGTCCATTGGGTGAATTTTACACGCGCTACTAATTTCGGCCGCACCCACATTGTCTTTTCACGTGTTGTGGGCCGCTCGGCAAATGGACATTCTTCCGTTTCCAGCGCTTGAAGCAGCATCCAAAGCCGTCTTTGCGTTTCGACGGTGAATCCCGTGCCCACTCCTCCGACAAACTTCAGTTCGTCTCCGTCGTAAAGTCCCAGCAGAAGGGCACCAAAATATTCGCGCGAGCCGCGCGGCTCAGTCCAGCCGCCGATCACCGTGTCTGCATCTGTTTCCGTCTTGAATTTCAGCCACGCCGTGGTTCGCCCGCTCGGATAGGCGCTGTCCACCTGCTTTCCGACGATTCCCTCCAGATGCTGCTCGCGTGCAAGCGCAAGAAGTGCTTTTCCTTGACCGACTTGATGATCCGAATAGCGAATTACTGTATTTGCGCGCAATATCTTTCGCAAAAAGTTCTTGCGCTCCAGGAGCGGCACACTGCGCAAATCATGTCCATCGCAATACAAAATATCGAACACGTAATAGACAACGGGCGCCTCCGCCAGCAGTTTGGTAGAAGGATTTCGGACGCCCATGCGCGATTGCAGCCGCTGAAAATCGCTATGCCCGCTGCTATCCAGCACGACCGCCTCACCGTCCAGCACGGCTTCGCGCGCATTGACGGAATTCCCTGCCGCGGTCAGCTCCGGGAATTCGCTGGTGATATCCCGCCTTGCACGCGACCACAATTTCACCTTTGCCTCTCGCACGCACGCGATTGTCCGGATGCCATCCCACTTGACCTCATAAATCCAGCTTTCGTCATCGGAAGGATTTTCTGCAAGCGTCGCGAGCGCTACTTTCGGCGCCTCGAACATTGCTGCTTTCTTCGCGCCCGCAGGCAGCGGCGGCCGCAAACGTAAATTCCGCAGCGTAGCCGGGTCGCCCGCACGTGCTCCATGCCCGCCTTCTTTTTTGCGCACAGGGGGGACCGTTTCAGCCGGAGTTTCAGCTAACTTGCTCGTATCCCTTGCTTCGTCGCGATGCTTGATTAATAGCCATTCATTTTTGATGCGATTTCCGCGCAGCCGCACCAGAACAAAGCTCCCCTTCAATCGTTTTCCATGCAGCGTGAATTTCAATTCGCCGCGCTCAAGCTGCGCGCTTGCGGGAAGCGCGCCTTCCGCCTCGAATGTTCCGCTGTCCCAAATCGCCACCTCGCCCGCACCGTAGTGTCCTTTCGGAATCGTGCCTTCAAATGTTCCGTACTCCAGAGGATGGTCTTCCGTTTGAATCGCCAGTCGTTTGTCGGCGGGGCTCATCGAAGGCCCCTTCGGCACGGCCCACGATTTCAGCACGCCCTTAATTTCCAGGCGAAAATCGTAGTGCAGCCTCCGCGCATGGTGCTCCTGTACGACAAATCTGTTACCGCGTGCGCGTCCAACTTTTCCGCTGGGCTCAGGAGTTTCCGTAAAACTGCGTTTCTGTCGGTATTCTTTTAGCGAGGCATGTCCGGTCATACCCAATTATAAGTTTTTCCTCGCGAGGATGCGCGTGTTCGCCACCCTAGGTTTATACTGCATGGTTAGAAAAGGGGGTTCGCGAAGATGTCCGCATCCGCCTGGAGAGGCTTTATCACTTTTGGCCTGGTAAACATTCCTATTCGCCTGTACGCCGCGGCGCGCACGCGCCGTATCGAGCTTCATCAGCTCCACAGCGTTTGCAAAACGCGCCTGCGCCAGCCGCTTTTTTGCCCTACTTGCAACCGTATCGTTACTCGCGACGAAGTCGTCAAAGGCTACGAATACGAAGACGGCAAATACGTCCTCCTCGACCCCGAGGAAGTTAAGCGAATCGCCCCACGGTCGGCGCGCGCCATGGAAATTCTCGCTTTCGTAAAAGAATCGCAAATCGATCCGCTGTTTTTCGATTCCTCCTATTTCGTCGTACCCGAGGACGAAGGACGCAAAGGTTATCAGCTTTTACTGAGGACCCTCGAATCTACGAAGCGGGTCGGCATTGCCAAATTAGCTATGCATCAGCGCGAATATACAGTATTCATTCGCCCCTATGACCACGGTCTCGCGCTGCACACCATGTACTTCGCCAATGAAATTCGCGAAGCTCCCGGCTACGGAAAAGCGAATCATGTGAAAATCCGTCCGCAGGAAATCAAATTGGCCGAGCAGCTCGTCACCACTCTTTCCGAAGATTTTCGCCTCGAAAAATATCACGATGAATTCCAGGATCGCTTGAGCGCGCTTATCGAAGCCAAACGCAGGGGCAGAGAAATTGCGGCTGTGCCGCAGCCGCATCGCGCGCCGGTGATCGACATGATGGCCGCTTTGAAAAAGAGCCTCGTCGCGTCAGCCAACGCTCGCAAGCAGCCCCAGCCCGTGCAGGTTGAACACCCTGAATCGCGGCGCCGGCGCCGTGCAGGTTAGCGGAGGGGCTTCTTTCCGGAAATTTTCGTTTGGTTGCACGCAAATCCGTATCGCGGCTTTCCGTTTATGTGCAAGGAGCGATCGTTGCCGGTTTCTTCCCCACGCAAAAACAATCGCAACACAAGAGGAACATTCGCTACAATCGCTTTTTGGAAAAAACCCGAATAACCATTCGTTGAATCTGGCGCGAACGTGGCATTCACCCAACGCATAAAGGAAATCGGCGAAGGCTTCACTTCTTCCTTCTGGATTGCGAATGGTACCGAGCTTTTCGAGCGTCTTGCCTACTACGCGACCACAGCCGTTCTGGCTATCTACCTCCACGAAAATCTGCACATGACTGTCGAGCAGTCGGGCGAACTGCTTGGAATTTTTGGATTTGTCGTTTGGTTTCTGCCCGTCCTCGGCGGCACTCTTGCCGATCGCTTCGGTTTCCGCCGCGCGCTGATGTTCGCGTACGCGGTGATGACCGTCGGTTATTCTTTGCTGGGTTCGCTTTCCGCTCCCTGGATGGCTTCCGTTCGGCATTCCATTTCGCTCTACTGGCTGGTGCTGTTGATTCTCATGGTGCCTGCGCTTGGCCCTGCCGTCGTTAAGCCCTGCGTTGCGGGCACCACCGGGCGCGCTTCGGCGGACAACGTCCGCTCCATTGGTTTTTCGATTTACTACACGATTGTGAACGTTGGCGGCGCGCTGGGCCCTCTGGTCGCTTTTTTGGTGCGTCGCACCATCGGTATTGAGAATGTTTTTCGCGTCTCCGCTCTCAGCGTCGCGTTGATGTTTTTTGGGACTTGGCTTTTCTATCGCGAGCCGGGCCAGCCGGGAGAGAAAAAAGTAATGACTGTCCGCGAAGCCGTCAAAAACATGTTCATCGTCCTCGGCAACGTCAGGTTTGTGCTTTTCCTGATTATTTTTTCCAGCTTTTATGTGGTTTTCTGGCAGCAGTATGTCTCTTTGCCGCTTTTCCTACGCGGGTACATCAATCCGAAAGCCAACGTTGATCTTCTCTTGACCGTCGACGCGACCACAGTAATCTGCTTGCAGATTCTGATCGCCTACCTCACGCGCAAATTGCGCGCCTTTCCGGCCATGACCCTAGGCCTTCTCATTTCCAGCCTCACCTGGCTGATCCTTGTTTTTAACGATTCGACTTTTGCCGTGGTGGTTACGCTGGTGGGTCTCGCGCTGGGGGAAGTGACCCAGTCATGCCGCTACTACGATTACATTTCGCGCCTCGCGCCCGAGGGTCAGCAAGGACTTTATATGGGATATGCTTTTCTGCCCATCGCGCTGGGCTATTTCATCGCCGGGCCGCTCGGCGGATATTTGGTCCATGAATTCGGCGCCGTTCTTCACCGCCCGCGGGAAATGTGGTGGGTGGTCACTGCGTCCGGCGTCGTAGGCGTGCTGTTGATGCTGATTTATGACCGGATTGTAAGGCCCGCCAATCAGAATTCGGCGATTGCCGCGGTTTCCGCTTCCGGTGCGCCGGGAACCGCCGCGAAATCGTAGGCGCTGCTTCTGGGCCTCTTCATGTCTCCCAATCCGCCAGGGCGGGCGGGCATCTGTTCGATCCCAGACGCCAAACATGTGTCCGCGCTTGTGACAATCCGCTTCGGTTCATCATCCAGCACGCGGTATTCAACTGCGGGAGGAACCGGTGCTGAGGGACCGCTCTTTGGAATCCACGGCGGTTCCAAACGCTGCTGAACAGTGAAAATCTGGTCGAGCGAAATCTTGACCTTGACGCTTCTGGACTTCTGTTCGCAAAATCCGTAATCTGGCTTCGTGTAACATCCGTTCTGCTTCTCGTTTGAGGCCGCGTCAAGTAACATGCTCTGCAAAAACATTCTCGAAGCTATCGGCCACACGCCGCTGATTCGCCTCAATCACGTCAACCGTGACATCCCCGCCGAAGTTTACGTCAAAGCCGATTACCTGAATCCGGGTGGCTCGGTCAAAGACCGCATCGGCATCTGGATGATTGACGAGGCTGAACGCCGCGGCCTGCTCAAACCCGGCGGTACCATCATCGAAGGCACTTCCGGCAACACCGGCATGGGTCTGGCGCTTGTCGCCGCCGTGCGCGGATACAAAATCGTTTTTACCATCACCGACAAACAGTCCCGCGAGAAAATCGATCTGCTAAAAGCCTTCGGCGCCGAAGTCATCGTCTGCCCCACTGCCGTTGAGCCTGACGATCCGCGCAGCTACTACTCCGTTGCCAAAAAACTCGCCCGCGAAATTCCCAATTCCTTTTATCCGAATCAATACGAAAATCCGATGAATCCCGGCGCACACTATCACACCACGGGCCCGGAAATCTGGGAAGACACCCAAGGCAAAATCACCCACTTTGTTTGCGCTATGGGCACCGGAGGCACCATCAGCGGCGCTGGCAAATTCCTCAAGGAAAAAAAATCCACGCTGAAAGTTATCGGCGTGGACCCCATCGGCTCGCTCTACTACGAATATGTCAAAACCGGCAAAGTCGGAAAGGCGAAAACCTACGTCGTTGAAGGCATCGGTGAAGACATTTTCCCTTCTACCATGCATTTCGACGTTCTCGACGACGTTCTACAGGTCACCGACGAAGAATGTTTTGTTTGGGCTCGCCGTCTTGCCAAGCAAGAAGGCATTTTCACCGGAGGCTCCGGCGGCGGATGCGTCTCCGCCGCATTGCGCGTCGCTCACGACCTCAAAAAATCCGATTGCGTCGTCGCATTTCTTCCCGACACCGGAATGCGCTATCTCAGCAAAATTTATAATGACGGCTGGATGCGCGAGCACGGCTACGTCGAATCGGAGGTTCCGCTCTGTGCCGCCGATGTCGTCCGCGTCAAAATGCAAAACGGCAAGCATCGCGAACTCATCGTCGCGCGTCCCTACCAAACTGTTTTTCATGCGCTCCATACCATGCAGCAGCAGGACATTTCCCAGCTTCCGGTCTTTGAAGACGAAACGCCTATCGGTGCCATCTACGAAGACCAAATCCTGAATCTTGCGCTCCAGGGCAAAGACCTGCGCAAGCTCGTCATCCGCGAAGTCATGAGCGAAGCCTTCCCGCGCATTCCTTCCGACGCCCCCGTCGAGCGTGTCACACAGCTTCTCACTCACTCCGGTCCCGCCGTTTTCGTCGAAATGTCCAATGGCAAATTCGAGATTCTCACAAAGTTTGATCTCATGGACACCATCGCCTCGCTCATGGAACAGAAACGCTGAGTCCGCCTTCAGCTCGCCTCCAAATCGGACCCATTCACCCGCAATGCCTAAAGACAACGGCCGCCGTTTTGCGTAATCGTTTCCTTTTCTATCACTTCCGTACCTCGATCCGGAAACTCCGCGGCCCATTTAAACCTCAATGAAGAGCTTTGCGGGCTCCAGTGCAAACCTCTTCATCGGGTTTTCACCTCCCGCGGAAGCCGTATTTCTTCCTGAAAAACTTCTGATTTCCCCGCTTTCGGCCGGGTGAGCTATTCCGTAACGTATGCTCGGCCTTGACTGCAGCCCAATGCATTAACAGTTGTTGGCCTGTTGGATTTGATGTCGCTGTTCAGGAGGGCAGATGAAGCAAATCCTTCTCAAACTCGCATGCACCGGAGCGCTCTTTGGGTTAATGACTCTCAGCGCTTCGGCGAATTCCGTAACGTTAAACTTAAGCGGGATGGGTACGGTCACGGGAACGGCCGAGGGTGCTGTGAACGTGACGCTTACTTCTCCCACCTCGATCACGCTGACCGAAACATCTGCGAGCCCGTGCACTTTTTCGGCGAACGTAACCGGCGTGACGTTCACGTCGGCCGATGTAAGCGGTTCCTTCTCCAGTTTCACTGTAACCCAAACGGCTGCGCAAGCTGCAGCCGGTTTCGCAAGCATTTCTGGAATGGGAACAGCCACAACGGTCGCCGGGATGAGTGTAAACGTGCCCGTCACGTTTTCGGGGATCATAAACGTCGGCGCGGGTGTCGATCTGTGCAACGTAACGTCGCCGGTGACGGGTTCGGTTTCACCCACACCCGAGCCGGCCAGTCTTATGTTGCTGGGCACGGGAATGCTCGCGTTGGGCGCAGCAGTTCGGCGTCGGCTCGCTTTCTAAGGGCTGGGAAAGCATACCGGCATCGAAGTCAGAGGGCGCAGGAGCGCATCGCAGGCGGCTGTTGGTTCACAACAACCGACTTGCGATGCCTAATGCGCTTCCACCCCATGTTGTGACCAGAAAGAAACCGGAAGTGTGGCCTTATCCCTCGCGTAATCACTTCACATCGCCTCTGCACGAATCTCCATCGGTGCCCGCGTTTCCGGCTCCAGCTTCACCGTAATCGTAATCGGCGAGCCGTTGCGCACGATGGTCAGCGCCACGGTCTTCTGCTCGCGCTTGATCTGCAACTGCTCCCGCAGCTCGCTCACCGTTCTCACTTCAACGCCTCCCACGCGCGTAATCACGTCTCCCGCCTTGAGCCCTGCACGCGCCGCCGGTGTTTCCGGACTCACTTCGCGCACGAGCACTCCCTCGTCTCCCGGCACATGAAAATACTCACCCAGCTGACCGCTTACGTCTTCTGCTTCGATCCCCAGCACCGGCGTCGTTCCGGCAAACAGCTCCGGCATGTTCGGCATTTTGAATTTGAAATTGAATTCTCGCGGCGGGACGATCTCGCGCATCTCACTTTCCATCCGGTGCGCCGCACTGCCCACTTGTACCGTCAATCTTTTTTCTTTCCCTCCACGAATTACCGTGACGTTCACGCTTCTTCCCGGCGGCGTTTCTCGCACCAGTCTCCCGAACTGCACCGCACCCTCGACCTCGTGCCCGTCGTATTCCACGATGACGTCATTCGGTTCCAGTCCCGCCCTCGCCGCTGGACTGTCCGGCAGCACCTCCGTTACCACCACGCCGTGCACGGGAGAAATCTTCAGCTCTTCTGCTTTCTCCGGACTTACCTCTTTCATCTCCAGCCCTAGCCAGCCCGTGTCTTCGCCGAAAATTCCCGGAGCTTGCATGAAAAGTTGTTGTGCCTGCGCCGAAGCGTCTCGCGCTTGCGATTCAATCGCCGCCTTTTCCGTTTGCATACGCGCTGCGAGGTTCGCTATTTCTGCTCGCCGGATTCCTTGCTCTGCCATTGCTCTCGCCACCTCCGCTTTGGCTTGCTGAGCCCGGGTTTCGATTGCCGCCGCTTCCGATTTCCACTCGCGCTGCATTCGCGCCAATTCTTTATCGAGTGTGGCCGAATCAAACGTGCTCGGCACACAATTTCCATTCACCATCGCTTTCGCCTGCTGCTTGCCCGTGTCTGCTGGCTGTCTCGGTGCACTCCACACCCCTGCTGCCAACCCAGCTGTCGCCGCCACGAATCCCATACATTTCATGTACGCTCGCCACCGCATTTTTGTTCTCTCCGGTTTCAAACTTTCCCCACCAGCTTCATCACATCTTTAGACGTTCCGCACTCGTTTTGGTCATCATCTTCCGAACACTAAATCACCGGTCGCCCGTTAATCAGTCGTATGGCCCCGTTCACCGTGCTCATGAAAACTTCTCCGCCGCCGCTGCCCAATTGCCCATGAAATCGTTCGGACGAATACGCTCCTAGCGTAATCAGCTGAAAGTCAGAACGGAAATTGCCGTTACGGTTTGCCACGCGTAGATCCATGTTTGTTCCTTTTGGAACCGACAGCACCACCGAACCATTGATCGTAGTCAGCCTCATCGGCTCGCCATCCGGCAGCGCACTCAGTTGCATCCGCACGTCCCCATTTGTCGTTCCGCCGCTAAACCGCCCCTTGCTATCCACCACCACTACATTTCCGTTCACCGAATTTAAAATTCCTGCGCCCGAAACGCCTCCGACATGAACACCTCCGTTCACGGTACTTACTTCGGTCCACCTCAGCTGATATGGAACGTGAATCTCATATTCCACCGTCACTTGCACGCCGCTTCCGCTGGGATACCGCGTGTTCACTCCTACTTGATCCCCGTCATCGGCCACTTGAATCCGCACGAGATTCAAATCCTCGCTTCGGTGCAGAGCCGTCTTCACCGCCCGAACTTCAACTTCCGGCTGATCCCATCCTTCAATTCGCACTCCGCCGTTTACATTTTCGAGCGCAAAAGCTCCACCAACGTGCAGCGGATACGTCCGGTCGAACACCTGCGTAGCCGCCGCGCTGCTCGCTGCCCGCGCCGGACTCGCTCCCATCGTCAAAATGCTCATCATGGCGAACAACATCCCGCTTATCACCTTCATGTGCCTCATGCATTCCTCCGAGATTCTTGCTAGTCTTCCGGCTGGTTCGGCAGCCGCGGCGGAATAGGCGGCCGCGGCCCTAATTGCAATTTCATCAAATTCATTTCCAGTTGCCGCTGCATCTTTTCCATCTGCATCCGGAGCATGTCCATTTCCTGCCTTTCATGCGCCGCGTCATTCAGCATCACTCGAATATTCCCGGAAACCGTCCGCAAAACCAGCGCTGCACCTCCGCCGTTCAACGCTCCTTCCGCACGCACCGCGCCGTTGCCCTCGTCTCGCTCTCCGTACGTCACCTTCAGTGGAAACGCCGGATCCACAATCACACGATGCCCGCCGCCAAGCTGCACCTGTGCATCCACCGTCACCGCAAGTTTCCTCGGCAGGTACACGTTGATATCACCCTCCGCCGCGGCCAACCGACACGCGCTCGTCAACTTCGCATTCGGCCCAAACCACGCCGTGATTCCACCTGCGCCTGTCGAAGCATTCACCGCGCTCTGCACCTGCATCAAATAAACGCTCCCTGCTCCTGTATCCAGCTCCGTCGGCCCCAGCGACCTCACCACGCGAATTCCTCCGCCGCCCGTTCGCGCGCGAATCAATCCGCTTGCCTCTCCAACCTCAATTTCTCCGCCGCCGGTATTCGCTACCAATCCCGCGCCCGCATGCTCGAGCGAAATATTTCCGCCACCCGTCTCCAGCCGCCCGGAACCGTCAATCGACGCCACGCGTATGTGCCCGCCACTCGTGTGCAAAATCGCCGAGCCGCTCACATCGCCGACTGTAATGTCGCCCCCTCCCGTTCGCGCGGTCAGGTCGCCATTCACATTCTTCACCAGAATGTGCCCGCCATCGGTAATCAGTGAGGTAAGCCCGCTGATTTGCCCTGCGGAAATATTTCCGCCGCCCGTCGTCGCCTTCACGCGTCCCTGAACATCCGCGATTTGAATGTTTCCGCCGCTCGTCGAAAGATGCAGGTTGTATTCACGCGGGACGGTCACGTCTAGCGTTACCCACAAATGATGTCCCCAGCCCAATCGTGGCGATTGACTGATCAACTCCACTCCATTCGGATTCCTGCGGGCGCTCAGCGAATACGCTCTCAAAATTCTCTGAGCGTCTTGGTCGCCCGCCGACGTTTCCAGATGAACGTGATAGCTCACCGCCGCCGCATTTCCGGTGAAAATGTGAATATCTCCCTGGTCGGCAATCACCCGCAAAAGCCGTCCCGGGCTCGTCGAAAATTCTCCGCTTTTATTTGCCGCAACGCGCCGCGTCTTTCTTTCCCTTGCTCGCGCCGTCATCGCCGCTGCGAACAGCGCTGCAACGAGCAGACCCGTAATCCCAATTTTCACCGTACCGTTCCTCATTTGAACTCCCGTCGCCCGCATCACTGGTTCGGCTGCAATCGCTGAATCGCCGCCGCGCTCTGCAGGCGAATGTACATATTCGGGTCCGTCCGCATTGTCTGCTGCAAAACCTTCATCGCGTTCGGATCCATTCCCAGCTCGCCGCGCTCGGAAAGCGCCCGCAGCGAATTAATCGCCTCCACGCGCACGCCGATATTCGTATCTTGGGTCAGCGCGTCGAGCATCGTCTGCACGCTCGCATGATTCGGCTTGGCGGCCGTGAGTGCACTCAGCGCCTGCAATCTCACTCCTGGATTCCTGTCTGTCAGCACCGCTTGCGAAAGCGCCTTCCGTACATCCGGCTCATTCGCTTTTGCTTTCAGCAACTCCACAGCATCCATCCTTACATCCGGACAAAATCTCTCATTGTGCCGCAGCACATACAGCAGCACGCGCTTCACGTTGCTGTCATCCACCGTGCCCTGCACCACTATCGGACGCTCCGTCTTCATCTGCACCTGTACCTGCGGCGGCTGATTACCGCCGCTGGGCATCCAATTAATTCCCGAAACATTCGCCGTCTGCAATTCTGCCGGATTGAACATCCCCGCTTGATTCACCGCCAGCTCCGTCGTCAAATTGCCTTGGCTCCGCGAATGCCACGGCCCAAACAGCCCCACAGAAAACCCAATCAGCAGCAGCGTCGCCACGCTGGCCACCGGATGCAGTGCCAGCCAGTGCGCTGGGAACAGCGACTCTGCCCATCGCGCCCAAATTCCGCGGCGGTCCATTTCGTCGAGCGAATCCTCCAACCGGTTCCGGCAGCGCGCCACTAGCGTCGCCGAAGGCTCTACCCGCCTGCGTGCTCCCGTAGCCTCCAGCAATTTCCTTTCGCTCGCCAGCGCTGCCACGCATCGCGGACACTCATCCATATGCTCTTCCAGCGCGTCCCGTTCCGCTCCCTCTAGCTCGTCCGCCGCCAGCAGCACAATGCGCTCTTCCTGCTCCGCACACGCTCCCGATTTTCCTTCGAACTCCCTCATCTCTCGCTCCTCACCGCACCCCTGCCAAACTCGCCCGCATCTTCCGCGTCGCGCGAAATAATGAATTCTTCACCGTCTCTTCCGAAGTGCCCAGCATCTCCCCGATCGCTCGCAACCTGAGCCCTTCGTAATGCTTTAGCTCAAACACTATTCGCTCCCGAGGCGAAAGACCTTCCAGGGCCAGATCAATCCGGCTTCCCAGTTCCCGTCCCAAGAAATTCTGCTCTGGATTCGCCGCCGCTCGCCGCTCCGCCTGCTGCTCAAAAAAATCCGCCGCGGTCTCGCCATCCGCATTCACCGGAGCCTGTTCCTCCCGCCTTGTATTCTTCCTCCGCAAATGGTCCAAACACACATTTGTCGCAATCCGGTAAATCCAGGTATAAAAGCTGCATTCGAAGCGGAACCGCGCCAAATTCCGATACGCCCGCAAAAAAACCTCTTGATACAAATCCTGTACGTCTTCACTTCCGCGTACCAGGTTCATCGTCAAACGCAGCACGTCCCGGTCGTACCGCCGCACCAATTCCTCAAAAGCCGGCCGGTTGCCCGCTTGCGCCTGCCGCACCAGTACCTGTTCTTCCCCTCTCTGCACCGCTCGCGTAGCCGCGGCACCATCCAACGCCGCGCTCATCCCCATAACGTACATCGTCCCGTCAAACCGCCGTTTTCCTTCTAACATTCCACAGACACTGATGTGGCTCAAACAACCGCACATTCTTTTTGTAGCTGTTGTTGATTCGCTTGCTCGGCTTTGTCATCTCGAGGAGCGTATTGCTCGCGGAATGGAACGAGTTCGCCTCGACCCTAGTTCGCCTTTGACCCTGCGGTCGTGCCACTCTTCATCCTTCTCCTATATGCTTAGACGTATCCTCCTCGATTTTGGTAAGCAAGTGCATTCCAGCCCGGGATTTCAGTTATCGCTTGTGAGCACGTTGTTCCTTGCGAATATTCGAAATGCTCTCACTTTCTTATTCGAGATCATCTTCCGTTAGCTTGCCTCATTTCACTCCCGACCTGGTTTTGTACGGCGCAAGCGTCAGGGTTTGCGAGTTTTCAACTGAATTTCGCCTTACAGAAATCTCCTGAACCGTATACCGAATCAGGCCTATTGAGGCAACATCATGACCAGTGTAGAACATTCGTGAATGCGGGCGTAATGCCTAGAGGAGGCGGTATGCTGGGATGGGCAGTGGTATTCCTGATCGTGGCGATCATTGCAGCGATATTCGGTTTCTTTGGAATTGCCGCTGCCGCAGCAGGAATCGCCAAAATTCTTTTCGTGATTTTCATCATTCTCTTTCTTATCTCTCTCGTCGGTGGATTGGTGCGACGTACATAGCAGGAAAAAACGGGAGCCCGGACATGCGCCGTCCGCACATTACCCGCCGCTAACTTAGCTGTGCGGTAGCCAAGGCTGCGCGCCAATTGCGCGGCGGGATTTGCAAATGCAAAAAAATGGACTCATTTCTACACGAGGGATTCCACGAGCATTCGATGACGAAGATCTCGCTGCCCGAGAATGGCTTGCTGCGAAAGAAATCACACTTAGGGAGTGCTCGCGGGCAGTCGGCGTTGACGCTTTCGCTTCCATTCATAGTCTTTGCGCAACCTGCTCATGTGTTTCTTGAGCTGGGCAAGAATCTCGGCAAATCCCATTCGAATGCTGCTGACCGCATCGGTCGACTCACCAGTTGCATGCAACGTGCCATTGGGTAGCGAGAGCGTCAGAAAGAGTACGATGCTGCTTTTGCGCGGTAACCGTTCGAAATCGCCGTGCAGTTGCACCAAGTCGGGTGAAAACCGCTTCAGAAATTTCTCAAGCCTCTGTATGTGCATTTCAACCTCTTTCTCCGCTTCTTCACGCAAATCCACATTTTTATAGTTAAACGAAATCTTCATTGAAAGCTCCTTGTTTGAGCCGCGCGTGGGAGGGAACACCGGAATGTCTTTTTCGTCAGCAGCAACTCCAGAATAGCAAGCCATTTCGACGTCCGCAATGGCAGGGCAACGTCCTAGCCGGAGAAACGACACAACCCTTTTATGGCGGAAACGCGAGATAATAATTCAATGGCGAATTTTGGCGAGCTTCGGATAGGCCCTGCCGGATGGTCTTATTCGGATTGGCAGGGCATTGTTTACCCGTCTCGTCGTCCTACCAGTTTCCGCGAACTGGAATTCCTTGCGGAATTCTACGACACGGTTGAAATCAATACCTCATTTTACCAGCCGATACATCCCGGGTCCGCTAAACAGTGGCTCGCGCAAATCAGTGCAAACCCGCGTTTTCGATTTTCAGCAAAGCTCTGGCAGAAATTCACGCATCAGAGCCAGGCAACCACTGAGGATGAGCGGAGCGTGCGCGCCGGACTTGATGTACTGAGCGACGCGAACCGGCTAGGAGCACTGCTTATTCAGTTCCCTTTTTCTTTTCACTACAATGCTGAAAATCTTACGCGCTTGAAAAAGCTCGTGCACTCGTTTCAAGATTACCCGGTGGTCCTTGAAATCAGACATTCTTCATGGGACATCACGGAGTTTAGAGATGCTCTCCAAGCGCGCAAAATCGGAATTGCCAATATCGACCAGCCGCTCATCGGCTGTGCCACCCGGCCCAGTGAGCATGCGACCGCGAGCCTCGCCTACTTTCGTCTGCATGGTCGGCGCTACGACACCTGGTTCACCGACGATCCGGAAATCCCCCGATACGAGCGGTATAACTACCTCTATTCCCAAGCGGAGCTACAACCATGGGCAGAGCGCATCGGACGAGTAGCATCGCGCACGAAGTCAACATACATTATTATGAACAATCATTATGCGGGTAAGGGAGCAGTAAACGCGCTCGATCTGCTCTATTTGCTTCGCCGCGAAAAGCTGAAGGTACCCGAACCACTTCGCACCCATTATCCACACTTGGAGAAAATCGCCAGCCAGGCAACAGCTCAAGGCATGTTATTTCATGAATAACGCCCGAATAGGCAGAATCGGGATTTTCTTTTTGAGGGGCACGGAACCTAGTTCAACGGGGATTGCCGCATTTCAAAAGGCAAATCGAGGTTCTTGACTTACTTCTTAAAGAGATCTTCAAAGGCCCTGCGCGCATCATCCGGCCGCCCGGTTGAGGAAGGCGCGGTCACTGGCGTTTTTGCATAATTGACCGGCGAAGTATCCTTTTCGACGGTCATACGAAATTCGAAAAAGGAACAGTCGTTCTTGGCATCCTTACGAGGGATTCGTTCGGGAATCGGCTGAGTGCATTCGAACTGTGCGCCGGTGTCGAAATGGACGCACTGTTTGCAACAGTGGAGTTCAAATTTACACTTTGGACATTGACCCGCCTGATCGAATCCTGGAGCCAGAATCGCGCCGCAATTCGAGCAGCGCGCCCGGGTCACCGTGCCAACCATGCGCGGAGTACGCGGACCGAGCTGCTCCTGACGGGGACGTGGTTCCTGCGGCCGCGAGCGTTTCTTTTCCTCGCCGTCGCGCTCGCTGTAGCCCTTGTGCTTATACTTCCGCTCCATAAGTTTCCTCCCATTACATACTGCGAGAGCCGCAACCTCACGACAGCCATTCGTCAGCCGATGCGAAAGACAGAACGCTGCCAAATTCTGTTGCAAACAATGATTTACTGCAGTGCAGAACCTGCGAAATTCAATAAAACCGGGCCTGCGCAAAGTGCGCGGCCCCCCAATTTCCCTGCTCTTGCGGCTGAATTGATTATACCTCTTTACTCCAGCGTCGACAAAATCCTTCTGCAGGCAAATCGGGAACAAGCAACCGCTTCTTTGTGCCCGCAGATTCAAGTACTCCTTCGGCTGCTAAGTATCCACTCCGAACTGCACTTTCCATAGTGGAAGGCCATCCTGTGCGCGTCCAATCACCCGCCAAGAAAAAGCCGTGGATCCCGGTCGTCTGATCCGGACGCCACTGGTCAACGCCGGGTCGAGGCGAAAACGTCGCGTTCACTTCCTTTACCACAGTCGCCTTCAGCAGATTCGCAGTTCTGCTAAGCGGGAGAACGTCACCCAGCTCCTGCACGCAAAGTTCGATAATTTCCTGGCGTCCTCGAGGAACGAGATCATAGGAAGCGCTGATCACTAGTTGCAAGTACTGGCCCCTTTGCATCTGCTCTTTCCCATCGGAATCCTGCACCGCGGACCGATTGAAGATCCACTGAGTTGAGTGATCCAAGAGCGTCAGGAAAGGTTTATTTAGGACAGGACGATCGTACCACAAATGCACGCCCGTGATTGGGGACGTCTGAAGACGATTTAGATTCGCGAAAATTGGGCACTGCGAGCGCATCGTTTCCGGGAGAATTTCGAGAAGCGCGTCGTGGGGCAACGCGGCGATACACGTATCGGCCCGCTGCTCACTGCCGTCCTCAAAGATCACGCCCAGAAATTTGTGGTCTTCGAAGCGGAGCTTTCGAACGGGGGTTCGCGCGCGCATTTCGCCCCCTTTGCTTTCGATGGATTTGCGGCATCCGGCGTACAGATCGCCGAGCGGCACAGACGGGATTCCGAGCACATATCCTTCACGATTCTTCAAGAAGGCTTTCCAGAACACATCTATGCCGTAATGAGCGTCCGTGAAGACAAGCTCTTCGTCGAGAGCGCTTACCAAAACGACGTGCCAAAATCGCCGAATTGCGGCATCCGTTTGGCCATTTGCTTGGAGCCATTCACGCATGGATCTTCCAGCGGCATCTCTGGGCTTACCGCCCGAGCGGGCGATGCGCAAGAGCGCTTGCGCCACACCTCTTTTGTCCCCATATCCCAGTGCGCCAAAGCGTAAAAATGAAAGGCTTGTGTGAAACGGAGGTGGAAGCGCCGAAGATTTAATCGTACTCATGCGGCCCCTTCGGTCGGCAAAATACAATTCACGATAATGTCGGATCTTCGCGGATTCTCCCGTACGTTCATAAAAATTCGCCAGATTGGTACAGCAACCGAGCGTCACATGCTGGCAATTATCAATGTGCGTTCCATCAGGCAATGCATACGAAGTGGCGCGACCGCCGAAATACGGACGCTTTTCGAACAGCCGGACTTTCAGGCCGGCTTCGGCGAGCACCGTCGCCGCCGACAAACCTGCGAGTCCTCCGCCAATGATGATCACGCTTTCGCAGGCCACGTGTCGATCCACCCGAGCTTTGCACGCAGTAAAATCCAGCTCTTCTCCGCAGCCGAAAGGCGCACGCGCTTGCCGGAAACTGCCTGTGGGCCGGCCTTTTCAATTTTGCTCAGGATTTCAGAATAGATTCGAGCCATGGCCCACAGCGCCGTGCGACTGTCAGCATTCACGAGTGAAAGAAGCTTCCATCCCGAGGAATAAAATTGTCTGGCCCGATCTGTTTGGAAGCGGAGAAATTCAACGATTGGCTTGCTCGAGGAATTGTTGTGCCAATCCTCTATTGAAACATTGAATCTCACGAATTCTTCGCGGGGAAGGTAAACGCGGCCCATAGCTAAATCCTCGCGCACATCGCGCAATATATTTGTCAACTGGAAGGCGATGCCCATATTCTCCGCGAATTCCGGAGCGCGAGGATTCTCAAAACCAAAAACGCACAGGCAGCAAAGCCCTACCGCACCGGCGACATGGTAGCAGTACGTTCGCAAATCATCGAACGTCTCATAAACAGAAACGGATAAATCCATCTGTGCACCGGTAATCAAGTCGTGCAAATAGCGCGGTGGGATGCGAAACTGCGCGACTGTGTGCCGGAGCGCGAGCCACATTGCATCATTTGTTGCTCCGCCCGAGAGAACGCGGTCCAATTCCGAGCGCTGCTGCTCAAGCCTACTCTGCTTCTCTTTCGTTTCTCCCGATTCGTCGGAAATGTCATCAATCCCGCGCATGAAAGCGTAAAGTGCGCAAAGAGCGTCGCGCTTTGGCGCAGGCAGGAGCACAAATCCATAGTAAAAATTGCGAGCCGCAGAACGGGCAATTTTGCGGCAGTGAGCATACGACGCGGCGAGCACAGCATCAGGCATGTCGATCGGCAAGAGAGGCCTTTTCAGGCTTCGAGGCGCGGCGGGCAGGAGAACGAAACTTCGCGACGGTCCGGGCAATGAGCGCACCCGCGAGCAATCTCGCCTGCGCGAGGCGGCTGATTGACGGCCGGTGGTGCAGGGTATCGTAACCTTCGAATTCAATGGCATCGAGCACAGCGCAGCCGCCACGCGTAAACAACTCAACGTCCACACGAAATTCAGGGGAGACGCGATCCGCCAAAACGTAGCCTGATTTGAAAAGCGGTCGCGTACGCGCAATCAGATTCTTCATTAAATTCGCGAACCGCTCGTTAAACTGCCTTTCCATAATTTCCTGTTCGGTGACGCCCGTTTCCGCCGCAATCTTCAGCGGGATGTAAATCCTGCCTTTTTCCAAATCGCGCGCAACGTCCTGCCAAAAATTCGCCAACTGCAACCCGGTGCACGTCGCGTCGGAAAGCGCCTGTCGTTCCGCGTCGCGATAACCCATCAAATAGAGTACCAACCGGCCGACTGGATTCGCGGAATAGCGGCAATACTCAATCACCTCATCCCACGTGGTATAGCGATGGACGGTTTGATCTCGCCGAAATGCAATCAGCAAATCGCGAAACGGCTCGATCGGAATTTCGCAGGCACGCGCCGTTTCACCGACCGCGATCAGCACCGGATGCCTTGCGACGCCAGCGTATGCTCGGTGCAGTTCTGCGTCCCAGTCATCCAGCAATACCCGAGCTCGCTTCGCACTGGGAATTTCATCTCCCAAATCGTCCGCCCAGCGACAATAGGCATACACGTTGTAAAAATGCTGGTGCAAACGGGAAGGCAGCAGGAATGACACAACACGGAAATTTTCGTAGTGGTGCGTAGCGAGCCATCGCGTATAGCTCTGCGCCTCGGCAACGGTACAACCGTCGGGAGGCAATCTTTTCGCGATTTCGAGTTCTTCTCGTGCGAGCATGACAGGCGTTCAGGCGCGGGGATTTACAGCGGTTTTCAATTCTCCGTTGCGCCGCTTCATTTCCTCAAAGACCCGCGGCAATTCGGTCAGCGGCGTCTCCCCGGTCACAAAATCGCTGGCACGCACATCGCCGCGCGTAATCGTTTCGAGCGCTTCGCGGATGAAGCGCGGTGTGTGATGAAACGTAGCCTTCAAGGTAATTTCAGAATAGTGCAGCAAAGCCGGATCGAATTCGACGTGCGCGCCATGCGGGCAGCCGCCGAACAAATTCACTTTTCCACCTTTACGCGCCATTTGCACGGCCCATTGCCAAGTGATTGCGGAACCTACAGCTTCGATCACGGCGTCGGCGCCACGCTGGCCATCGGTGAGCTCGCGAACCATGTTAATCGGGGAATCGGTCGCAGAAACATCAAAGGCGGCATACGCGCCCAACCGTTCCGCTGCTTGAATCTGGCCTTTTCGCTTGCCCAGCGCGATAACGCGTACGTTCCGTGCGGAAAGAGCGCGCACAAATTTCAACCCGATGGGCCCGCACCCAATCACCACGGCGGTGTCGCCCGCCTGAATCCCAGTTTCGTGAATTCCGCGCAGCACGCAGGCCAGCGGCTCAACCATCGCCGCATCGCGAAAGCTCACATGCTCGGGAATTTCGAGCAGGTTCTGCCGAACGATTCGTCCTGGGATGCGCACATATTCGGCATATGCTCCATTGTTAAAAAGCAAATCCTCGCAGAGATTGGGCTGGCCCTTTCTGCAATAGAGGCAATTGCCGCACGGCGCAGAGTTCCCGGGCACAACGCGCATTCCAGCGCGAATTTCTCTGCCAACCGCCGGGCCGGTTTCCTCCACGACGCCGGCTAGCTCGTGCCCAAAAATTGCTGGCGGCCGAATCATGCGCGGATGCGATCCCTGCTTCCATACCTTCAAATCAGTCCCGCACGTCAGCGCGACCTGTACACGAACCAAAACCTCGTCCTCTCCGAGCTTTGGTACGCGTACGCGCTCAATCTTCAAATCTTCGCGACCGTAAAGCACTGCGGCGGTCATGACTTCATTCGTTTCCGTGTTCATGTGTGCGTGATCAGGACTTTGAGCGTATCGTTTTTGGGCCTCGCGGCAAGATCGAGCGCCGCAGCAATCTGCTCCGTCGGAAACCGATCGGAAACGAGCTCTACCAGCGGCAACTTCCGCTCGAACACAATTCCAGCATACTCCTCTTGCTCGGTTATGGATGCGCTATAACTTCCCAGAATTTCTTTCTCTTCAATTCCCACTGCGGCCGCCGGAAACTCAATTGCGAGCGTCGGATCATTATGCGCGAAGAGCAAAACCCGTCCGCCGGCACGCGTCATTTTAAGCGCCTGCGCCACCAGCTCCGGATTTGGCGCAGCCAGCAAAATCACGTCGGCACCTCGTCCCTGTGAACTCTTGCGGACGACCGCCTCCACATCGTCGGATGCAGGATTCAGCGAAGCGGTCGCCCCAAGCCGCAGGCTTGCCGTGCGCCTTCCCGGTAGAGGATCCGTTGTGATTACTTCGGCGCCCTTCAGTTTGCACAAGCCTGTGAGCAACATCCCAATCGGCCCTTGGCCCACGATGACCGTAAGTTCTCCCGCGCTCACCCGCGCCTTCCCGACCGCTTTCGCCGCGACGTTCACCGGCTCGATAAATGTCGCTTCCTCAAACGTGATTTTCGGCGGAATCGCCATCATGCCCCGCTCGACAATCCACGGCATAGCCCGCACATACTGGCCGAATCCGCCGCCGTTTGGTGTGAATCCTGCAGTGAGTCCGACTTTTTTGTATTGCGCGCACTGCGAAAAAAGCTTTCGCTCACAATAAAAGCATTTCTCGCAGGGCACGTGATGAAAGCTGACCACGCGATCGCCTGGCTTAAATTTCCGCACGCCGCGCCCAACTTCGACAACTGTTCCCGCCAGTTCGTGTCCGAAAATTTGCGGCGGCTCAACGAGGTTGTGCGCGATTTTCTTGATATCCGTGCCGCAAATACCGCACGCCGCAACCCGAAAAAGCAGTTCCCCTTCGGCGATTTCCGGGATGGGTACTTCTTCGCAAATCACTCGCCCGTTGCCGCGATAAACGCCCGCGAGCATTCTTTTTTCGCGGGTCTTTTCTCTCGGAAACTCGTTCGCTATGGCTGTTGAGCTCATGTCCGACTCGCCCCCGCCAGGAACGAGTGAGACACCCCGGCATTCGAAAAAGTACTCACGTAAGCATCCAGGAATCTCACGAGCCTTTTTGCCGCGAAGTGGCTATTCCACGCCAGGCGAATCAAGGCTGGAATTTTCTGAGGCGCTCGCAATACCGCTCTCGCAACTTTTTCAGGGCATATATTTCCGCTTTCATCCAGCGTCGCGGTAAAATCGAGGGGCAAATTTTCGTCCGCCCCGTCGCTGACGGCGCGGATCGCAATTGCAGGAACGCCGGCCGCTGCAGCTTCGGTCATAATCGCATAGCTCTCCATCTCAACGATTTCGCCCATTCTTCCGAGCCTGCTCTTTCCATCAGCAGAAAGCGCCATCTCCGCTGCAGTGAGCATACGTTGCGCGATGGCAGCACCAACTGCGTTCGCCCTCTGAATCAACTCCTCGTCCGCAGGCAGGGAGCGCGTCGTGGGCAAATCGACGACTTCTCGCGCCGCACAAACCTCGCCTATGCGATATGAGCATCGCAAACTCCCCGCCAACCCCGACGAAATACAAATGTCCGGCATCCATTCGAGCGCAGCACGCGCCGACTTGCGGGCGTTCACATCTCCCACGCCCGTAAGGATCACTCGCAGGTCTGTTTCGCCAACGCGGCCCTCGTACGCGCGGGTGGTTATTGCCCGCTTTGAGATCTTGGAAAATTTGCGCAGTTTCCGCCAAGCGGCAAACTCCACATCCAGCGCAAACGTAACCAGAATTTTCAATTCAGTTCTCAAGAATTTTCAAGCAGTGGAAGCGTGCGCCATCGCAGCTCGCGACGGAAGGGTCGCGTAACCGTTCTCGACGTACCAACTGACCGCGCGCTCCAGCGCGTTTCTCACCGACTCGGAGCGATAGCCCAGTTCCTTCCGCGCTTTCGCGTCGCTGACGAACATCTTGTGTTTGGCAATCCGCACGCCTTCAAGAGGAATCTGCGGCTCCCGTCCTGTAAGCCTCGCAAAAACCGCACTGGCAAGCGCGGCCGCAAGAGCCACGCCGTGCGGTATCTTTCGTACCGGCGCACGCATGCCTGTAATGGCGGCAAGCTCGTCCAGCAACTGCTTCAAACTCAGATTCTCTCCGCCAAGCAGATAGCGTTCGCCGTTTTTGCCACGCTCTGCCGCCAGCAAATGTCCCTTCGCAACATCCTCCACAGCTACACAATTTAACCCTGTGTCCACATAAGCAGGGATTTTTCCGCGGAGAAAGTTCAGAACGATTCTCCCCGTGGGCGTCGGTTTCCAGTCACCCGGACCAACCGGCGTAGTGGGATTCACAATCACCACGGGCAAACCCTCATGCGCCGCACGCAACGCTTCTTGCTCCGCAAGCAGTTTCGATTTTTTGTAGTTTCCAATCATTTCATCCACAGTCGTCCGATTACTCTCGTCAGGCAGTTGGTTCCCGCGCGGAACCGCAATCGTAGCAACCGTACTCGTATAAACGAATTTCTCCACACGCGCCCGCAGCGCTGCGGCGAGCAGATTCTTTGTCCCGTTCACATTGCTTTCGAAAATTTCCTCGGGCCGTTTTGCCCACAAACGGTAATCTGCTGCCACATGGAATACCCTGCGCACGCCTTTTAGCGCACGGTCAAGCGAGGGCTCTTCACGCAAGTCGCCTTCAACCCACTCGACCGGCACGCCTTTGAGTGCATCCCGCCGACTCCCTGGCCGAGCCAGCGCACGGACCGACTCCCCGTTAGCAACAAGCTCACGCGCGACGTGCGAACCCACAAATCCCGTCGCGCCGGTAACCAACGTACTCATAAAATGCGGAATGCTTCTCCCTTTTCCGGCGTGTGCGGCGGAATCAGCGGCTCTGCGTGGTAGCTCTTCTGATTTCCGTTTAGGCCGCCGCCATTCTTTGCGCCTCGGCGTCCGCCCATCCTGCCGGAAAGTTGCCATTGCAGCATTTTCCACGTATCCCCGAATTTGCTGTTGCCACCAAGCACTGCCGAAGCCTCATATCCCGACTGCACCATGCAATTCTCACACCGCGGATCACGCCCGTATCCGTATTTATCCCATGGCGTATGATTAATCAGATCGCTAAATGTTTTATGGTGCTCATCCGTCATCAAGTAGCACGGACCCTTCCATCCCCGTGGGTTGTACGTGGGATTGCCCCACGCTGTACACATCAGTTCGCGCTCGCCGCGCAAGAATTCCATGTATATCGGGGACGTGATCACGTTGAACTGCTCGAGCAACCGGCTCGCGCGCCGGAATTTTTCGTTCACATCCTCGCGCGACATGAAAATATCCTTCGTCTGCACCGATGCGTACGAATACGCCGGGGAAAGCATATTTCCATCCACGCCGAGCGTACGCAGGTAAGCGAAGAGTTCGGCGATTTCCTCAATATCCGTTTCTTTATAAACTGTCGTATTGGAACAAACCAAAAATCCTGCAGCCTTTGCCGCCCGGATCCCCGCAACTGCCTCCCGAAACACGCCGTCCCGTTCCACGCACAAATCATGCGTTTTTTCCAGACCGTCCAAATGAACGTTGAAGAAAAACCGGGAAGTGGGCGTGAACTCGTGCAATCGTTTCCGAATGAACATCCCATTGGTGCATAGATAAATATTTTTCTTGCGCGCCAGAATTTCCTTCACCAGCCGCCCGATTTCCGGATAAATCAGCGGCTCGCCGCCGCAAATGGATACGATCGGCGCGCCGCAATCTTCGAGAGCGGCGATGCATTGTTCCACGGTGAGCATTTCGTTGATAGTGGGCTTGTACTCGCGAATCCGCCCGCAGCCTGTGCACGTCAAATTGCATGCATGAAGCGGCTCCAACATCATCACCAGCGGAAACTTCTTCTCTCCGCGAATGGTCTTCGCCGCCAGATATTTTGATAGGTTTGCAGTCAAACTCAGCGGAAACCTCATCGTTTACCTCCGTCCGTTCCGGTATTTAAATTGATTCGGGTCAAATCCAAAAGATTTGCCTTTTTCTGTGAGCCTATCCCTCCGGTTTCGATAGCGGGCCAGAGCGTAAAGCGGAAAGGAATTCCTATACAAATGATACTTCAAATAGAACACGCGGGGAAACCCGGTTCCCGTGAAATCATTCTCATCCCACGAACCATCCGCGTTCTGGTGTTGTAAAAGCCATTCCACCGCGCGCATCGTATCCGGATCATCCGGTCCAACGGTGGCGAGCAATCCAATCAGGCCCCAAGCCGTTTGCGAAGCGGTGCTCTTCCCGATTCCCTTCAGCGAAGGGTCATCATACGAAGCGCACGTTTCGCCGAATCCTCCATCCGCGTTTTGCACCTGCTTCAGCCATTCCGCTCCGCGCCGGCATTCCGTCGAATCACTTGCGTTCAGTGCTTCCATCGCGCGCAGCACGCCGCTGGTACCATAGATGTAGTTCACGCCCCAGCGCCCGTACCACGCCCCTTCTCTCGTCTGTTCGCGGCGCAGGTAAGCAATGCCCTGCGCAACTGCCGGATGAGATCGGCTCCATCCGAAATTCCCGAGGCATTCCAGTGCACGCGCCGTCACGTCAGCGGAAGAGGGGTCAATCATCGCATTATGATCCGCAAAGGGGATACTCGTTAGTAGCGTGCTGTCGTTATCGCGGTCGAATGCGCCCCAGCCTCCATCGCGGTTCTGCATGCTCAAGAGCCACGCCAGCCCGCGGCGAGCGCTTTGCTCGAAGCGCTGCGGCTCCTTGTGATCCACACGCTGCAGGGCCACCAGCACAAAAGCGGTATCGTCCACATCGGGATAAAAGTCATTGCGGAACTCAAACGCCCAGCCACCAGGCTCGCCGTCCCGGTTCTTTGCCTGCCAGTCGCCCGGGCCGAGAATCTGGTGATCCATGAGCCACTGTGCTGCGCTCTGCAATGCCGGATGCGACTCGCCAATTCCCGCTTCCTCGAGCGAAACCATCGCAATAGCCGTGTCCCATACCGGCGAAATGCACGGTTGCACGCGCAGCGTGTCCCCCTCTTCAATTTCATAAGCGGAAATCCATCCGATTTCGCGCTCGATCACGGGATCATCCGGCGAATACCCCAGAGCCAGCATGGCGTAAATCGAATGCGCCATCGCGGGAAAAATTGCCGCCAGCCCCTCTGAACGCTCCATGTGCTCGAGCAGCCATCGTTTCGCTTCCGCCAGTGCATGGCGCCGGAAAGGCTTCCACGGGCTTCGCTCGTACAGTTTCAGCGCTCGATCAATCGTCAGGAACAAGTTCCGCCATGAGATGATTTTGTCGCTCCAGGCAAAGGCGGCCTTGCGATTTGCAGAGTTCACAAAAAGCTCGTCTACACGCTCACAATCGGGTACCCGCCAGTCGGGCTTGAGGGCGTACACAATCGACAGTGGAATCACAATCGCTCGGGTCCACGACGACATCTCATATAAATTCACAAAAAACCACTTCGGCAGCAACAGCATCTCCGGCGGAATCGCCGGTGCCATATCCCATTCGATGGCGCCGATCATTGCGAGATAAATGCGTACGTAGGAGTTCGTTTTCTCTAGGCCCCCGAGCTCGTGAATCCTGTTTCGCGCCTTCTGCATATGCGGCGCGTCAGGTGAATCCCCCGTCATTTTCAGCGAAAAATAGGCCTTTACAGACGTATTCAGCTCTGCCGGACCTCCGGGATAGATATTCCAACCGCCGTCGGCAAGCTGATTGTTTCGAATGTAATTCGCGAGGTGAGTGACTCGTAAATTATTCCCGTCGCGCAGAATGTGGTGAAGAAGAATGTGGTCGGACTCCAGAGTCGTGTCTGCTTCCAACTCGCCCCACCAATAGCCATCGGCAGCCTGTAAGGAGAGCAAGTGCTGGACGGCACGCTCAATTGCGCCGTCTAAGCGCGACTCCGCTCCTTTTCCTGAGACGCGCACCCGGCTGGTGGCCGCGCCCGTGGCGGACTGATTTTCTTCGGTTCTCGTGCCCTCTGGCATCGCTCCCCGTTCCGCTGATTTGGATCTACGTTCGATTATCTACGATGTTGGTCGTACATCTGACCGATGCTTGCCCTTTTGCGTCTGTTCCCAAAAGACAAACTTCATCTTCGCCAGGCGAATCGGGAGCCGACTCTAAACGCTTAAAACCCCAAACTACTAAATTATCAGGGTGTTATTTTCAACGGTCAACACAAAAAGCGCGCCGGATTCCGTTTTCTTCGTTGTTCGCTTTGAAAATACCTGGCCCTCGCCGCTTCATTTTGCTGCCGATAAGAATCGATTCACTACCGTCACAAACTTATTCGGCTGCTCGAAAAAAGGCATGTGACCGCTCTTCGAAAAAACCACAAACTGCGAACCCGGAATCTCTTCATGGATCCTGTATGCGACCAACGGCGCCACATTCATATCAAAACGCCCGCACCCAACTAGCACCGGGAAGCGGAACGCCTTTATTTGAGAGTTCAAATCGAAACGTCTTACATCCCGGTTCACCATCTGATTAACGATGTAATACTCATGGTCATTCGCCATTTTTTTCAGAAACTCATCTCGATGTGCTGGCGAATAGAACAGCATGGATTCATACAACTCAGTTGCCGCATTGCGAGCTGCATCGGAATCTTTTTCCTTCAAGTTCGCCACAAACCCGTATCTATCCTCCTGTTCCGTCACGTCGGGATAAAAGTCGCGAAACATAAACATCGTGTCGCTCCAGCGCGGCGCGGCGGAGTCCAAAATGATCAGCCTCTCAATGTGCTCGGGAAAGCGCGATGCATACGCCATCGCCAGGAACCCGCCCCAGGAATGGCCTAGCAGATCGATTTTTTCATAGCCCAAATGTGCGCGCAACGCGTCGAGATCATTGATCTGATCCGCGAGCGTACAAGTTTCTCTAGGCTTTAGCGGACCCGATTTCCCCGTCCCGCGCTGGTCCCACATGACGATTTTGCGATGCTGCCCAAGCTTCTCCCAGGCGTCAGACACCAGCAAATATCTGTGGTCAAAGCCCGGGCCGCCATTCGCCACGAAAAGCGGCGTGCCTGTCCCGCCGCCAAAAACAACGTAGTAGATTTTCGCACCCGCCGCCTGAAATGTTTCCCCGTGCTCCTGCGCGTACGTTTGGGAACTGCAAAAAAAAGCGAAGAGCGCTGTGAATAAAAGCGCCCACTTAAAATTTGCAATCGTGCGCACATCGAACCTGTTCATCGTTTCCTCCTGTCAGCACAATCTCATCCGCCCGGCGCGCAGCCTAGCACGCGAATCGTGGTTCTGAAAAGCATCCGCAATACAATAAAAGAGGCTGGTTGAGGAGTTCGCGTCAGGAAATAACTTCCGGCGCGGAAGACGCCGCAGCTACTTTAGTTCCGCCGCCCTTCAAGGCCGTGAGCGCCGCCTCGCGCCTTTTCCGGGCACAGCGTACGCGCCAGACTGACGCAATGACGATGATTACGAAGCAAATTTCCACAAACACTTTGCCGCCGTCGAGATACTCCACGCCACGGGTGCCGAGGTTCGGATCAGTCAGAATTCCGTGCACGAAAAGACAGGCTGCCGCCGCGTACGTCAGATAGTGAAACCGTTTCCACAGAGGCCGTCCCAATTCGATGCGATAGAGGGAAGTAACTACCACAATAGCAAGCAAATAAAGCGCAACAGCTCCCACCGTATTTTCAATTGGTTGCAGCGGAGACCAAACCGGAAAGGCCAAATCCAACACACCAAAAGAAGGCTTGCTATTCAGGAGCAGCGGAAGCGGATGCAGAAGCGCGAAGCTCAGCGTGAGATATCCGGTCCAGCGATGAAGCCCAAAAATATCGAAGCGCCTGCGGGGCCAGTGCCGAACCGGGCTATACCGGCCAAAAATTAGCAATCCGATGAGGATGTTCGCCGTGGCAAATCCCACAGCAGTAAGGCCTAAATACGCGGAGAGATCAAGCACAGTCACGCGAACGTATCTCCACTTTGCTCCCGCGTCGGTGCGCAGGCTATCCTATGACGTCATTGTCCATGTGATGGTTTCCTTGCAATGAGGTGAATCACAGCGATGAAGCGTCCAGCGGAATACTTTCGTCACGGTGCTCTAAATCATAGGCTTATCGTCCGCCTACTGTGTCGCGGTCTTTTCCCCCAATTTCCTCATTCGTTCGCGCAATTTCTGCCGCAACCCGGCCGGCGCATTCGGATTAAACGCCACCAGATACCACAGCGGCTGCGTGCGATCTTTGCTCAATGCCGTAAGCGTCGCCGCGTCGGCATTGGGATGCCGCGCAATATTTTCGCGAATTGCCGGGTACGGATGCTTCGCCAGTCTCCGTAACGTTTTCGCCGAAACTCGTGGGTGCTCGCTAATCAAACGCAGCAAATAGTAATCTTCGCCCGGGGTGTCGCGATAGAGCTTGTCCAGCATCTCCGGCTTGACCTCCGCGCTCAGCACGAATCCCACTTTTTCATCCCACGAAGAATTAATGCGATTCAGCTCCTGCGTCCGAGCATGAATCAGCTGTTCCACGACCCGCCTTTCCTGCTCCAGTCTTTGATGCGGCAGCGCGCTGTGCTCCACCGAATCCAGGACGCGCAGCAAGTGCTGCCGTTCGCCGAAAACAACTTGCGACGTCCGCGGCGTTTTTCCCTTTGCATTATTGCTGACCAGATCGGAGCGTCTCATTTTTCCCTCGAGACTTCACAGTCACTTCGTGCCTCAACCATAGAACACGCAGTTCGCTGTGTGATTGACCGCCGGAAAGAAATCGGCCTGAAGGCGTTTCTCTGTGGACATCCAGCCGAAACGAACAGCTCGACGTTTCTCGCGCGGCGGCGCCTAAGTCCGAGCCAAATTATCGTGCCAACGGCTCTCCAATCGCAAATTTCTCCGCGGCCCGTTTTCCTTGCCTGCAACACAGACTTCCACTACATCGTCCACTACGCGACGCTTGGCTGCCTGCAATCCGGCGAAATGATATTGTGGAGGCCGGCAAGTCAGGAGGAGACGCTTCATGTCCGTCTTTGAAAAATATCGCGAGGAACTTGAGCACCATGAAACCATGATGGGCCCTCATCGCGGACGCCTCGCGGTGACCCTTGATTTGCTCACCAACGCCATGGTTCTTATCGGACAGCACGGCATCTACTGCCGCAGCTCCGCAAATCCCAACCAGCCGCCGATGGACATCCGCATCGTCAACGACGAACTGCAAAGCGCCAAGCAACTCATCCAAAGTGTCATGGAAAATCTCCGTGCTGAGCGTGACGCGCGCCCGTAACGTCTCCACAATCCCACAATCATTTATCTTGCAGAAACGGATTCGTCTCGCGCTCTTCGGCGAGCGTAGTTGCCGGCCCGTGCCCCGGAAAAACAATCGTATTTTCCGGGAGCATCAGCAACTTGAGTCGAATGGAGCGAATAATTTCAGGATAGGACCCGCCCCACAAATCCGTGCGCCCAATCGAGCCCGCGAAAAGCGTATCACCCGCAAAAAGTAATGGCTGCGCATTTTGCTCTTGAGTTCGCGGTTCTTTCTCCGCTCTCGCAGCAGGCCCAGTTTCCACGATTGGCAGGTAAAGGCTAACGCTTCCCGGCGAATGTCCCGGCGTGTGCAGCACGCGCGCCTCGAAATTTCCCCAGCGCACCGCGTCGCCCTCGCGCACCAACTGATCCACGTTCGCCGGCGGAGGAGGAGCAATCCCCAGAAACCGCGCTTGCAATTCCATCTGCTTGTACATCGGCACGTCTGCATCATTCATCAGCACCGGCGCACCGGTAACATCGTGCAACCGTTTCAGCCCGCCAACGTGATCAATATGCGCGTGCGTGCTCACAATCGCTTTCACCGTCAGCCGATGTCGCACCAGCGTTGCTAAAATCCGGTCCACTTCTTCTCCCGGATCAATCACAATTGCTTCACGGGTCGCCGCATCCCCGAGAATGTGGCAGTTGCATTGCAGCATTCCCACGGGAAGGATTTCGTGTATTAGACCGTTTCCGCTCACAGTTGCTTTGATCATTTTCGCTGGTTATTCGGAACAGCACGACGGATGTTTTAAGAAACATCGTGCTCACGCACAAGACGATTCAATTGTTCTCGACCCGGCAATCTCAAAAACTTCCGCCTTGCCGCCGCTCCATTGAACTGTACTTCCCGGCTCCATCTGCTCGCGGCGCACGTAGCCCATCCCAATCACCCTGCCGAATTTCGGCGACTTCGCCGCGCGGGTCACAAATCCAATTTCAGCGCGATTCTCCGTGCCAGCAGAAAAAAGCGGCTCGCCGGCACGCGGAACGGCCTCGCCGAAGAATTTCAGCATCACCCGCCGCCGCTGAATTTGCCCGCGCGAACGCACCCGCTCGACAATTTCCTGCCCCGTATAGCACCCTTTCGTATAACTGATGTGCGAATCCTCCAGCGCCGCCTGATGTGGAATCTGATGCTCGTCGAAATCCACGCCGTACCACGGTATGCCGTTCTCCAGGTCCAAGACATTCAACGTTTCATATCCCGTCTGGCCTCCGCCATGCCTTCGCGCCGCATCCAAAAGCAAATCCCAAAGCGCTTGTAGATTCTCACGCGAACAAATGAATTCCGCTCCGGAAATTTCTCCTGCCGAAATCCGAACTAGGCGGCATTGCATTCCGAAAACACTTTTCTCGGCGTGATCGAAAGCCGACATCGAATCTAAATCCACTGTGCACAATTCGTGCACAAGTCCCGCGGCTTTTGGCCCTTCCAGCATCAGGACGCCGAATTTATCGCTCCAATCCTCCAGCATGACATCGTCCATGATGATGTACTTATCGAACGTCTCCCCCAACCGCCGGCGAATCATGGCGTACGAAAGCCCCAGCAACCGCTCTTCGAGTCTGAGTGTTTCCACCTCAGCGAGAATTCGCCCCTGCGGATTCAGGAGCAGAGAAATGTTTCCCTGACCCGCCTGCAAATCGCGAATGTTGCCGGTAAGCATTGCGTTCAAGTAGCGTACCCGGTCCGCGCCCGTGAAGGAAAAGATGGCGCGGTAGTTCTTATCGATCAGTGCGACTGACTCCCGCGCGAATTTGTATTCAAGCTCCACATCCCCGTAGTTGGCCGGGAGCAGGCATCCAAAGTATTCCGCGAACCTGGCTCCCATCTTTTCGTGAACGAGCGTCAACGGAGTTTCAGCAGGCATGAGAAAAAAATCTACATTCCCCGGTAGTTTTTCCGGCTTCAACCGGATGGTGCCGACGGAACGCTCCAAAATTGCCGCGAGGACAAAACGCGTTCAGTTGGGGGCTACGCCGGGATTGCGGTTTTTGCCGGTATTGATCGCTTCGAGAAAGCTGCCGCGCTCGCCTTCGATTTTTTTCTGAAGCTGCAGCAGGCTATAGAGAAGCATTTCCGGGCGCGGAGGGCAGCCCGGAACGTAAACGTCCACCGGAATCACTTGGTTCACGCCCTGCACGATGGCGTAATTGTTGAAGACTCCGCCCGAAGTGGCACACACACCCATGGAAATCACCCATTTCGGCTCCGGCATCTGATCGTAAAGCTGTTTGATAACCGGCGCCATCTTTTGCGAAACGCGCCCGGCGATAATCATTAGATCCGATTGGCGAGGCGAGCCGCGAAAGACCTCTGCGCCGAATCGCGCCACGTCGAAACGCGACGCCGCGAAGCACATCATCTCAATCGCGCAACAGGCAAGCCCGAACGACATCGGCCAAATCGAACTGCGTCGCGCCCAGTTGACCAAACGGTCCAGCTGTGCAAAAAGAATTCCTTCCTTTTTCAGAAAATTCGTGGCTTCTTCGGGCGTTTCCAGAGTGACGCCCTTGGCCAATTGCACTGCCATCAGCTAGCCTCCTGCCAATGCTTACATTTTCGCATTTTGCGCGCGGCAACGCAATGCAGTCAGTCGCACCGCCTGGATTTTAGCCAGAGGGAGGGCACAGAAAAGCAGGGGCGCGAGAATCTGTCCTCGCCATTGACCGCCCGTCGTGCTTTCCTTGCCCGGAAAGAATGCCGTTACGCCGATGTGTTCATGGCTCGCTTGTTGCGCCCGAGGATGTTATGCGTCATTCATAGCGCAAGGCTACAATGGGATCCACGCGCATCGCGCGGCGCGCGGGAATGTAGCAGGCGCCGAGAGCGACGAAAATCAGCAGCGCGGCCATAGAAAGGAAGCTGGCTGGGTCGAACATTCCTACTCCATAAAGCAGCGCCTTCATGCTTCTTGCCAGCAGCAGAGAAAGGCCCAAGCCAACAACGATGCCAGCAACGACCATAGCCATTCCGCTCGAGAGGATGAGCCGCAGAACATCCGAAGGCTGCGCGCCGAGCGCCATACGGATTCCGATTTCATTGGTGCGCTGATTCACCGAGTACGACATCACGCCAAAGGTGCCGATCGCCGCAAGAATCAGCGCGAGCAAACCAAACGTGCCGAGGAGTTCGGCGCCGATGCGTGGAGCCGTGAGAGATTGGTCTAGCGTTTGCGCTATGGTTCGCACGGCGAGCAGCGGAACCGTCGGCGCAAGAGAATGCATGACGCTGCGCACGGCCGGAATGGCCTTTGCCGGGTCTCCCTTTGTGCGGAGAAAGAGAAACACGGCATCGGAATAATGCTGCTTCAGGGGCCAATAGATGACTGCCGTGGGCGGTTCGCCCAGGCTGGCAAATTTCGCGGTGTTCACTTCTCCAACCACGGTCACCACCCAGGTCTTGGTGATGAAATGCAGATGTTTGCCGATGGGATCCTGGCCGGGCCAAAAAGTGTCTGCAGCCGCGCGATTGACAATACAAACCATTTGACCATTGGCATCGTCCGCGTTGGTGAAATCGCGCCCTTCCAGCAAGCTCATGGAGCGGCTAGAAAAATAGCCGGGCGATACGGCGATGACAGGGGTCAGTATGCCATTGCGTGGATCGGACATATCCACGCCGTCTTTAAACGTCGTCCATTCCAGGCCGCCGCCGATGGGCGGAGCATCAGCAAGGCTTGCGGACGCGACCATGGGCAGCGCATCGAGACGCTGCACGACGTCGCGATAGAGGGCTTCCGCCTGTGGCTGGGCGTAATGTTTCGCGCCTGGGTTTATGAACATCGTCGCTCCGTGCCGCACTTCAAACCCGGGATTAATTTTCTCCGCGTTGCTCAAGCTATGAACAAAAAGCCCCGCGCCGACCAGGGCAATCAGCGAGAGCGCCAGTTGGACCATGACCAGCACGCCGCGCAGGCCATACCAGCGCGCGCTGCCGGTTGGCGAGCCGGTGCGGTCTTTGAGAGCCGCGATGCTGTCCCGTTTTGAGGCTTGCAGAGCGGGCACCAGTCCAAAAATCAGCGTCGCGAAAATCGCCAGACCCAGTGTGTACGAGAAGACGCGGCCATCCAATGAAAAATCGAGCTGACGCACCAGCCCTTGCGGCAAGAAGGAAAGGATGGCCGATTTCGCCCAGTAGGCGCAGAAAATGCCCAGACCGCCGGCAACGAGCGCCAGCATCAAGCTTTCGGTGAGCAGCTGGCGGATGAGTCGTATTCGAGACGCACCGAGCGCCAAGCGCACGGCAATTTCGCGCTGGCGCTGCGTGGCGCGCGCCAGCAACAGATTGGCGACATTGGCGCAGGCGATCAGCAAGACAAGCCCAACTATAATCATCATCAGCGCGCCTGCCAGCGCGAATACGTGATGGAGCTGGGGCGGAATGGAGGTTTCGTTGACGGGCACGATGGACTCGTTACGTCCCCTGTTGACCGTGGGATATTGCTTCTGGAGCTGCAAGCCGAGCGCATGAACCTCATTCTGCGCCTGCGCGAGCGTGACACCCGGCTTGAGCCGCGCCACCATGTTCACCATGCGAAAGGCGCGATCTTCCATGAACTGCTTGCCCTGCGGAGTGAGGACCTCCTGTGCCAGCGAGATGGGAATCCACACGTCGGGGCTCCCCAACGCAATGCCCCGAAGATCCGCCGGCGCTACGCCGATTACGGAATATTCCATCTGATCGAGCTGGATGGTCCGGCCAACAATGCTACGATCCGCGCCGAATTGCGTTTTCCAGAGCGCGTAGCTGATCACCGCAACCGGACGCACAGAACTTTCATCTTCCGCTGAAAATCCGCGGCCCAGCATGGGATGCACGCCGAGGACATGGAAGTAATTTGCGTTAACCAGTTGCGCTTGAACGCGTCTCTGCTTTCCGGACTCAATCAGATTGAATCCGTTAAACATCACAATCGAACAGCCTGAGAACGACTGGACATCATTGCAGTAGTCAACGGCATTGAGGTACGGCGTGGCCAGATATTCCTGGGGCGGCCCTTTGCGGCTTATCTGGTCGGAGAAGAGGGCTACGACGCGCGCGGGATCCTTCACCGGAATGGATTGCAGGAAGATAGCTTTCGCCAGCGTGAAAATGGTGGTGTTCGCGCCAATACCCAAAGTGAGCGACAGAACAGCGACGGCGGTGAATCCAGGCGATTTGAGGAGCATACGGAAGCCGTAGCGCAGGTCTTGCAGAAACGTCGTCATGGGCGCTCCTGATTACCGGAAGATATCACTTCTCAGCAAGTTCGACGCCGGCTCGTTGCTAACCGCGCTGCTGCAAAATTAGGCAGTTGCGGGCAGAAAAACGATTTCCGGACAAGTGCGCGTGTGCGACTTCGAGCAGTCATTGTACGGAATCGGACAATGCGAATCACAGATTCTACTGGATTTCGTGTCGAGGCATAAAGGGAGACTAGGGCAGTCGGCGAGCCTCTCATCGCTTTTTATATCGCGGCCGATGGTAGGGCGTTTGCCCTAGTGTGGCTGAAAAGATAGAGAGCGAAAATCAGCGTGACGGAAAAATCAAATCACGCGGAGTTCCTTGAGAGGTCATGCGAGGCGAATCCGAGGGAGGACACATGAATGATAAAGAACGAGAACCGAATACAGGGGAAGAATTGGAGCAGGAAGAAGAGATTCATGACGAGAACCGGCGCGAGCACGATGTAATGTTGCAAAAAGAAGCAAATCAGGACGTGCAAACCGGCACGAATGATGCAACGCACCCGGGAATCAACTGGGGTCCGTCCTATGCGACGCGGCGGGGGCGGAAGAAAAGCGGCGAAAGAAAAAGCAAATAGAGTGTGCCCGTCTTAAATCGGGAAGGCGCAATGCAAACGAGAAATGCATGTCGCAAAATTTCGTGCTGATGTTCCGGCGGTGCGAGGCGATGAAACTAGATCAGGGGCACGCTCGAAGTGCCGTTGCGCTTTGCTTGAGAATTGACGTGACGCCCGGCTCCACGCCGCTTCTTTCGCAATTCGGCTTCAATGACCTGACCGAGCGTTAGAATCCCGCGCGCAATGTCTTTCTCCTCAACGCCGGCAAATCCGAGGCGAAGAGTATTCGGTTGGGGGCTGCCCACGTAAAAATATCTGCCCGGAACAAAGAGCACGCCGCGTTCGCGAGCGTGAATGAGCAGCTCTGCGGCGTCCATTCCGGGCGGCAGCGTGATCCAGAGTGACATTCCGCCATCGGGATGGGTCCATTCAACGCCAGCGGGCAAATGCGCTTGCATGCTCTTTTCGATAGCGTCGAGCCGGCGGCCATAAACGCGGGTCATTCGCGCGAGATGCTTTTCAAGCATCCCCGTCTTTACGAATTCGGCGAGCGTGGCCTGCGAGAGCTGATCAGTATGCAGGTCGCTAACCTGCTTTAATTGCCGAAGGCGTTCGATAACGCGCTCGGGACCGATGCACCAGCCGACGCGCAACCCCGGAAACGCCATCTTTGAGAAGCTGTCAATCTGAATCACGATTCCGGCGCGATCAAGGGCCTTCAAAGAAGACACAGCTTCCCCGCGCAGGCGCAGCCGTGCATAAATGTGATCCTCCACAATCGGCACTTGAAAATGCGCAGCGATTTCAAGCAGCTTCTTGCGCTGGGCAGGAGGCAAAGTGGTTCCCGTGGGATTTTGGAAATCGGGAGTCACGACGATCAACTTCACACGGTTTTGCTCGAGGATAGCTTCGACGGTATTGACGTCAAGGCCCGCGTAGGATTGCTTTGACGGATCTGTTTCAACCGGCGCGGGCAAGCAGCGTACGCGCGCCGCAGACAACACGGAAAGTACACCGGGATAGGCGGGATTCTCAACGATCACAGCATCCCCTGGGCGCAAAAAAGCCTTGGCGAGCAAATCAAGCGATTGCTGGCAACCGTCGGTGACAAGCAGATTGTGGTCTTTTGCCGCAATTCCCTCGCGACGCAGAATGCCGAGCAGCACTTCGCGAAGCGGTCGGTATCCGTCCGAAGATCCGAGTTGAAGAATATTACGACCTTCGCGCCTCAAGACTTCGTTGGCGCATCGGCGCACGTCTTTTACAGGGAAAGAAATCTCCGAGGGCTTGGCGCTAATGAAGGCAATCGTGTCGTCAGACACTTGCGGCATGAGACGGCTCAGGGTATCTCCGGCGCGCTCGTCGGCAAAAAGAGCTTCCCAGCGCAAGGGACCGCCGGCCTCGCGCGGCGCGGGTGTGAATTCGCGCGGCGCGCTGCTGATACTGATGAAAGTGCCACGTCCGACAAAACCTTCGATGAGACCTTCGGCTTCGAGTTCGGCATAAGCAGTGGCTACAGTGGTGCGGTGAATTCGCAATTGCGCGGCGAGCTCGCGGCTGGCGGGGATGCGGTCGCCGGGGCGCAGTTCGCCGGAGTGCACTAGCGCGCGCATCTGATCGCGCAGCTGCGCGTAAAGCGGGATCTCGCTTTCCGGCTGCAAATGAAGCGGAATAAACGCGCGACTCATCTTCTGTTCACAAATATAAACCGGAAGAAGCCGGCGGAGCAAAGAGCCAGATTGTCTCGTCTGGCAGCACGGTGGAGTTGCGCGGCACAGCGGAAAACCCGGGCAAAATTGCGCTTAGTGTGATGCGCCGCGCAGAAGAAAGCGCTGGATTTTGCCCGTCGCGGTCTTAGGCAGATTTTCGACGAAGTAGATCTCCTGCGGGCATTTGTAAGAGACCAGCTTTTTGCGAAGCCATTCGCGAATACTTTGCGCGAAAACCGTTTCGCTTTCGCTGCGGTCTGCGACATCGGACTTTAACACCACATACGCCGCAGGATGAATCAAACCGTTGCCGCCGGCATGCGCGACGATGGCCGCTTCGGCGACGGCGGGATGAGTGAGCAGAGCATTTTCGACTTCGCCGGGCGAAACCCACATGCCGGCAACCTTCATCATGTCGTCGGCACGGCCACAGTAGCGAAAAAATCCGGATTCATCACAGATGAATTTATCTCCCGTGAGCACCCATTCGCCCTTTTTCGTGCGTGCGGTGAGTTCCGGCTTATTCCAATATCCGGCGAAAGCGCCGCCGCCGCGAACCCAGAGATTTCCGACCTCGCCGTGAGCGACTTCCGCGCCGTCATCGCTGAGAATTTTTGCATCGCAGCCGGGAACTTCGCAGCCACAGCTTCCGGCGCGAGCCTGACCCGGGCGCGCGGACAAGAACATATGGAGCATTTCCGTCGAACCGATACCGTCAAGAATTTCCACGCCAAACGTGCTTCTGAACTGCTCGAAAATTTCTGCGGGCAGAGTTTCTCCGGCAGAGACGGCCATGCGCAAAGAAGAGCAGTCCACGGTGAGGCCGCGGGCTGCTTCGCGCAAAAGCGCGGCAAAAAATGTGGGCACGGAAAATAAAATCGTCGGGCGATACTTTTTTAGAAGCTGAGCGGTGCGCTCGGGGCTGGGCTTGCCGGGATCAAGAAGAGTACGGGCGCCAACGGAAAACGGGAAATACATTCCGTTTCCGAGGCCGTAAGCAAAGAACAGTTTGGAGACAGAATAGGTGAGGTCATCGGCGCGTAATCCGAGAACGCCATGCGCATAGCCGCGGCTGGTGCGGAGCATGTCCGCGTGACGGTGAATCGCGGCTTTGGGCGTGCCGCCGCTGTCGGAGGTATAGAGCAGAAAGGCGGTATCGTTCGCCGAGGTAGGGCGGCACTCGCAACGCGAGGAAGCGCGGCGCCAGTCCGCGTCCCAATCCAATGTTTCGACTGAATTGAAAACTGAGCCCGCCAGTGTGGATGGACTGAATTTCTGCGAATCGCTTATCTCCGCGTCCGAAATTGCCAAAATGCGTAGATCGCACGCGCTTTTTGCCTGTAAAAATTCCGCAAGCGCGCCGGCATGGACAATAGCGATTTGCGCGCCAGAATCAGCGAGGTAATAAGAATAATCCGCGGTGCGAGCCAGGGAATTCACGGGAACCGCAATGGCGCCGATCTTCACGACGCCGAAAAAGGCCGCGATGAATGCAAGAGAATCTGGAAGAACGATGAGCACGCGCTCGCCGGGCTGACAGCTCCAGTCGCGCAGCACATTCGCAGCGCGATTCACCGCTTCTTCCACTTCGCGATAAGTGAACGCGCGCGGCTCACCCGCAATGGCTACGCGCTGCGGATGCGCGTGCGCCGGCCGGGCGACAAATTCGTCGGCAATGTTCAGTTCACGCGGGATGTTGAGCCAGAATTCCTCGGCCACCATGCCGCGATTCTACTCCGCTCGCACCGGCGGCCCAAGTGCGAGGATAAAGGCGAGGCTGGAGCGCCTACGCGGATGGTAGCTCCGGGTTGCGATATAATTGTAGGGTAAAATATCTATTGACATACTCCCCCCCCCCCAGTGGTTATTGTGCCGGAGACTTGGAAGGGCCGGGCGGTACCTGACGCCTCTCGGGAGCGAAATCTGACACCGTGAGATGCGGTTGGGGTCCTGGCCGAGAAAGGGAAAGGAGACGCTCATGAATGTTGGGAAAATGCTCCAGATGCCGTTGCGCTCGCCACTGAGGCTCCGCTCAGAGCGGACGCTTTCTCATGGTATCCTTGCGGTGCTCGCCGCGTGTTTGATATTCCTGCCGGGCTGCACGCAGTCGTTATCGATCTCCGGCACAACAGGCAGCAGCGGCAGTTCGGTTACGCTCAATTACACTGTCGTCTTTGACCCGCCGGGCAGCTATCTCTGTAATTTCAACGCTGGCCAGGCCCTTCTTAACCTTTCACTCTCGAATGCCTCAATATCTTCTACGAGCGGCACGGCCGTAATGACCGTGACCGACGCCACAAACGGCTCGACGCTAGGCCAAGAGTCAGTCGGATGGGTTGTTAACGGCACCAGCATTTATGCGCAGAACCCGACGGCTCTTCAGAACTGGCTTGGGCAGTTCTGCAGCTACTCAGATGTCGCTGTGAATGTGCAAGCCGCCCCGCAGCTACAAACCACAACCTATGGCTCTGCCTCGGCGACGGCTGCCGTGGAGTATCAAGGGACGACATACGCGAGCACGACGAATAGCTGGGACTATACTAATCCGAAACAGCAATGCGACCCGAGTCCGTGTAGACTTGCTCCGAAAAATTGAGGAGTAACGGAGCACCAAAGCTCGTAGAGAACCGATGAACAAGACAAAGATCCGGGCTGGAGGGATGGACGCAGGGGCCAGCATTATTTGCGTAGCCTCATTGGCGGCCGTCTTAGCCGGAGGATGCATTCGCTATGATATTCCGGCCCCGGTCATTCACGCCCTAGGTACCCAAATGTGGGCTGTCGGGCTGTCGAGGTCTGGCTCGCGTTATCGGGTCACCTCAACAACGCGTCTGAACGGTTCGGGCATTTTTGAGAAGGGCGAAGTCTCCTTCGCATCCGGCTCTGTCGGAGATTGGAAGTGGGCGGTTAGAGCGGCTCCGTCGCTCTTGCCCTCGCTCAGGGCGTGGCGGGCAAATCCAAGAAATAAGAGAATTCGGCTGGAGGCTGAACGGTCTGGTAACTGGCTTCACACCACTGGGGATTGGGACTTGGCGTTTCAGAGGGCATATCGTGTCGCCCGTTACCTGCTAGGCCGGGTGCCTCCGGCGATGCGCGCGACGATTTTTCTCGTGCCGAGCGGGTCCGCTTATAGCGCCCGAATTACCAGTACCGGGACGGGCTACTTTCCGGTCATCCTCGGCTTCTACTGGCCGCCATCGCCTAGCGGACCGACCGGACCGAAAAATCTGATAACCAGCGTCACCCGAACAGTTTATGAGTATCAGCATTTGCTGGTCGATGCTGGGTTCATCTCGCCAGCTGGGCGATCGGCCGCAGATAGGACGGCTGTCGATGAGGCGCGGAGCCAGTGTTGGTCGGATTCCACATTTCTCGCGTTAGTGGCTGGAACCCCCTCCAGTATCCGATGGAGAGTTTCCCGAGCGCGCGCGGCACTTGGCCTGTTGCAGGACAGTGAGCGGCGTCGAACACGCAACCGTCAAACTCTCCAGCCACGGGTGGCGGCGCGGAACGGAGTTCGATTCCAGGATGCTTACTTGTGGGGAAGGCTTTTTGAGACGCAAAGCGTTGGGGCGTATCTCCGAAGCAGAGGCATGAAGTCGCTGGTCGTACGGGCTCAGCGGCCCGAAGAGATGAATAGCCTCCTCAGCGTATGCCGCGCAATGACGCAGCATCCTGTGGACCTGACTGCCGGGCCATATCCTGTGTCACAGATTCGATACGTTCCGTTTTTTCCTGCTTCTCCGAAGTAGGAAAGCGCGACGCGAATAATTGAGGGGCAGCTACTTCGACTGATGCTCCAGATTTCGCAGGCGGGCGGCCAGTTCTGGCAGGCGCTCGAACCAGGCAAATTGTTTCTTGAATTTCGCAAGGGGACGCGCCGGCGTGCCCCAGATCGGCTCGCCCGCCCGAACCGTTTTGCCCGGAAGAATCCCAGCCTGCGAGCCGATAGTAGCGCCGCTTTCAATCGTGCAGCGTTCACCGAAGCCCACCTGTCCGCCAATAACGGCGCGAGCGCCAATTTTGCAACCGCCGGAAATGCCGGTTTGTGCCGCAATCACGGTATGCTCGCCAATTTCGACGTTGTGCGCCACATGCACGAGATTATCAATTTTTACGCCGCGGCCTATGCGTGTCGCACCGAGCGAGCCGCGCGCGATGGTGGCATTGCTTCCAATTTCCACATCATCGCCAATTTCGACGCCGCCAATTTGCGGAAATTTGATTTGCCTTCCATCGCCGAGAACGTATCCGAAGCCGTCGCCGCCAATCACGGTACCGGAGTGAATTCGCACCCGGTCGCCGATGCGCGCTCCCGGATAAAGATTGACGCGCGGAAAAAGGCGGCAGGAGTTTCCGATCTCCGCGCCGCGACCGACAAGGCAGAAAGCGCCAATTTCAGTGTCGGCGCCGATTCTCACGTCGGCTTCGATCACGGCATAAGGGCCGATGCTTACCCCTGCGGCCAGGCTCGATGAGGGATCTACCATGGCTGTAGCGTGGACTCCCGACGCGACGTGCAACTCCTCCGTGAGCCACATTGCCGCCTTCGCAAAGGCGACTTTTGGATGAGAGACGATCAGCAAGGTTTTATCTTTGAGGAGAGTGCCTTGCGGAACAAGTGCGCAGCGAGCTGCCGAATCTTCCGCGCGCGAGACATGCTTTGGAGCGTCCACGTAGATTAAATCTTCGGGGCGGGCATTTTCCGGGCTCGCGACTCCAGTGATGATCGCACTGCCGTCGCCTTCGAGGTGTGCTCCCAGAAAATCCGCCAGCTTTTGCGCTGTCATTTCCATCGGCCCTCTCCCAACTCGCCGCGATTTAAGGCGCCGGCGCGGCGAAGTAATTACTCCGAATACAGGGAAGGTTCACCGGGAGGTCGGTTTTTCCAACGTTTGTGAACCCAAAGCCATTGATCCGGATGCGCGCGAATATAATTTTCAATGATTTTTGTGCATCGCGCCGTATTTTCGCGTATATCGGCATCTTCGTCCTCTGTTTGTTGCAGGACAAGGGGCTGGTCGAACTTCAGAACGTATTTTCGCGCCGCGTCATCCCAAAACAAAAATCCGGGAAGCACTGCGGCGTGCGTGTGCCGGGCGATGCGTGCGAGACCTGTGGTAGAACACGCCGGTACACCGAAAAAATCCACAAAGATGCCTTCGTCGACGGATGTGTTTTGATCCGCGAGAATCCCCACCGTGCCGCCTGCTCGCAAAACGCGCAGCATCGCTCGAGCCGAATTATTTTTTTCAATTGGACGATTGCCGGAAAGGCACCGATAGCGGTTCACGAGCGCATCTACACGCTGGTTTTCAATCGATCGTGCCAGAAAAGAAAGCGGTCGGCCATAAAGCGCCTGCGCGAATGGTGCGAGCTCCCAAGCGCTCATGTGTCCGGTGAGAAAAATTACTCCATTGCCGCATTCTCTGGCCCGTTCAAAATGCTCGAAACCTTCGCGAGTAACAAGGTCTCCGATGTTTTCGCGCGTGAGCGTTGAAAAATGAGCGAACTCGGCAGCCATCCATCCCAGATTACGTGCCATCCGGCGAGTGACCTTGCGACGCTGAATGTCCGTCCACTCAGGAAAAGCGAGGCGCAGATTCGTCATTGCGACGCGTTTCAGTCGAGGTACGAAGAGTAACAGCAGTCGCGCAAAAATTACAGCAACGGCGCGGGCGAGCGGGCGCGGCAAAACGCCCAAAGTCTTCAGAATGACCCAAACCGCGACATATTCGCACCATTGGCGCATGGCGGGCCATTCTGTCACAGACGTTTTCCGTGAACCAGTACGGGCTGCGCCAATAACCTGGTATTTGATAAACTCCGCTCACTGTGACGGACGACGAACACAATTCCCCGGGCGTTTTTTCCGCCTTGCTCATCCCTGCTGTCCTTGGAATTTGTCTTTTCACCGGCATCGCAGCGCTGGGGCTGGTCGGCCCGGACGAGCCGCGCTACGCGTGGATTGCGCGCGCCGTGGCACTTACCGGAAATTGGATTACTCCGAAACTGTGGGGGAAACCGTGGTTTGAAAAACCAGTTCTTTACTACTGGGCAGGCGCGGTCGGGTTTAAATTCCTGCGCTCACCGGAATGGGCGGCACGGCTGCCTTCGGCGATTTCGGCGTTCATTGCCGCGCTTGCAACGGGCTGGCTGGCGCTACGCCAGTATGGAACTAAAGCTGCTGCGGCGACGCTTTTGATTTTTCCCACATGCGTGGGCGTGATTGCGTTTGCGCGAGCGGCTGCGCCGGACATGCTTTTCACGGCTGCGCTGGCGCTGGCGCTTGTTTCGGCATTTCGCGTAGTGGAGAAGCGCGGCTCGTTTTCGCGCGTACCGCGTCCGGAAATTCAGAGGGATCATTTCGATTTGATCCTTTTGGGTATTTGGCTGGGATTCGCGGTGCTGGCGAAGGGGCCGGCCGGAATTATTCTCGCGGGCGGAAGCGCGTTTTTGTGGGCCGCGGTGACAAGCAACTGGAAGGTTGCACTTCGCATGCTGCATCCGCTGGCAATTCTGGCGTTTGCTGTGGTCGCGCTTCCCTGGTATGTGCTTTGCGCACGAGCCAACCCCAGCTTTTTTCAGATTTTCATTATCGAGAACAACTTTGAGCGGTATCTCACGCCCATGTTTCATCATCCGCAGCCATTCTGGTTTTTTGGAAAAGTCGTTGTGCTCGGAACGTTGCCGTGGACCGCGCTGCTCGTCGGCGCCGCTTTTGACGCGCGGCGGATTTTCCGCGACGGTTCGTGGCGCAACTCCGCCGGTCTTTTCATTGCCTGTTGGATAATTTTTCCGACCGCATTTTTCAGCTTCTCGAAATCGAAGCTGCCTGAGTACATTTTGCCTATTTTCCCAGCCCTGGCGCTGATCATGGCGCATTCGTTTACGCGTGCGATGGAACACGCGCAGCGGAAGGCGCAATGGATGGGGATCGGCACTGGAGTAATGTGGGTGGCGCTTGGCGTCGGAGGCGCCATCGGATTTCATCGGTTGCCGATGTATGCGCCGCTGACTGAAGAGCAAGTCGCCGCCCTCGCAATGACTTCGCTTATCACAGGAGCCGCTATCGGCGCGCTGATTGAGTCGTTGAGTCTTTGGCGGAAGCTGTGGCTGGTAATTGCCTTCAGCGCGCTGGCCAGCGCGTGTTTGCTGATTGCCGCGGAAGCGGGCGTTTTGCCAAAGCTTGACCCTGTGCTCTCTCCGCGCACGATGGCGCAGGAGATCAGCGCAATTGCGCCAGCGACCAAAGTTTATTCGCTCGGAAAAGTCAGTCGTAACTGCACCTATGGACTGCAATTTTATCTGCAGCGGAATTCTCTGCCACAGTACGACTTCAAAAATCCCGCTTCGGGCTACGTTTTGATGACCTGGGGCGGAGACGCCAGGATGAACGACAATGACGTGGTTAATAGGAAAGTCGTTGCACGTTTTTTGCCGTACTGCTGGATTGAATTCGTGCAGCCGAAAAAATAGCAGCAGCGAATTTCACTATGGTGCCTGTCCAGCGAGCGGAAGATTTTGCATAAAGAAATCAACGATGTGGCCTTCGTACTGGCGGCGACCCTCATCGCTCATTTCCGCGTAAGTCAAAGAATCAGTCAGAAGCTGTTTTGGGGCGGGCGCGGCTTCGTAGAGGCGCTGTGTTTCGCGGTCGAGATCCTGCTTGTCCGTGGATTCGATGAATAATTTCGGAACACCCTGTAGGCGAGTCAGCGCACCTAGAAGCGGCGGGACGTTGCGATATTGGCGCGTCAGAAAGTTAAAACCAAAGAGGCAAAACGTCTTGACCAAAGGCAGATTGCCGAGCCCGGTGTGACCGAGCTGAATTTGCAAAAAATCAGACGGTTCGTCGTAAACGGAATCCACAGCGACAGCTTCGATGCGGGAATCCTGCGCCGCTGCAGAAATTGCGGCGTACCCGCCGAGATCGGTTCCCCAAACGCCAAAACGCGTGCGATCAATATCGGAACGCTGCGAGAGTCCGTGAATCGCGGCGAGGAGCTGCTGTGTCTCACTGTAGCCCAGCAGAGTGCGTCCCGGGACGGAGCCATGTCCCGCAAAATCAAAAAGGAAGACGTTGTACTGATGCTCTTGCAGCGCCGTGGTCAGAGTGAGCACATCAGCACGTTGCGAACCGTAGCCGTGGCAGAGAATGACGGTTGGCGCACGCAAAAGGCCGGGGAAAAACCATCCCTCGCGCTCGCCCTCACCGGGAATTTGAAATTTGTACTTGGTGGGGTGGCCCATGAGCATCGTAACATCCACATTAGCGGGGCTGCGCGGGGGATCGAGAATCTGGTAGAGGGAATATCCAGAGATGGTGGCTACAGCAAGGAAAATGAAGAGCGCGAGGGCGAAGAGCGAGCCACCCACGCGAAGCAGTTGCGCATACGACCGCTTGAAATTCAGAGACGCAGACATGTTTGTCGTTTTGCTGCTATCGCGGCGAAGTGTAACATAACTCGCTGCTCACCTTCGGAGCGCGAGCCTACTGGTTACTAGCCTTCTGACAGCACGATGCAGGATTGACCATGGCGCTCGTTTGCCACAAGCGCCACGGGTTGGCCCTGGGTCTCACGAGAGGCTATAATCGCTGCAATAGAGGTACACAGACCATCTATGCAGATTTTGGATCTGCGGCAAGTCCATTCGCGCAATTTGCAGCAACTGCTCCAAGAAGAAGCGGACCACTGGCGCAGGGAGCTTTTCTGGGATTATCGGCCCTCGCAGCAGCTTATCCGCAAATTCATAGATTCCCATTCGCTCGCGGGCTACGTGGCGCTCGAAGGCAAAACGCCCACAGGATATGGTTTTTATGTGTTTGAAGAGCAAAAAGGTCTCATTGGCGGACTCTTTGCTTCCATGCAATCCCGGCAAATTGAAGTTGCAAAGAAATTGCTTTTGGAAATGCTCGCCGCGCTTCGAAACACACCGTTTGTGGAGCGGATCGAAGCACAACTGATGCCGTTCGGAACGGCACTGGATGGAGTGTTGGAAGAGCAAAATTTTCGGTTGCGGCAGCGGCAATTCATGCTGGTAGAACTTCCCCTTAAGGCAGCCATACGCGCGCCAGTACGCGATGGCATTTATCTGCAGCCGTGGAGCGATAAGTTCATGCAGTCATGCGCCCGCCTGATTCAGCACGCTTATACAGATCACGTGGACAGCGAAATCAATGACCAATACCGCACAGAAATAGGGGCAGCGAAATTCTTGCGCAATATCATCCTGCTTCCCGGATGCGGACAGTTTTGCCCGGACGCGTCGTTTGTCGCGCGCGCAACATCGGGGGAGCCTGCAGGAATGGTGTTGACTTCCACGGTTGCTCCCGAGATCGGGCACACGACGCAAATCTGCGTGCTGCCGGGATATCAGAGAAACGGCTTGGGGCGACGTTTGATGGAAGCTTCGCTCGCAGCACTCCAAAATCACGGATATAGAGCGCTTACACTCACGGTGACAGCCAGGAACGAAAACGCCGTGCGGCTGTATGAAAACCTCGGTTTTCGAGCGGTGAAATCATTCGCAGCGGGCGTATGGACACCCTAAGGGAAACAGAGCCGATTTAACCACTATTTCTTTGTACGTTCGCGCAATAAGCTCTTCAGTTCCGCCATGAACTCTTTTACGTCCTTGAAATCCAAATAGACGGATGCGAAACGCACGTATGCAACTTTGTCCAGCTTGCGGAGACGGGTCATAAGCAATTCGCCGATTTCGGCGGTGGTTTTCTCGCGGTCCGTGGCTTCATTCACGAACCGCTCGGCCTCGTCCACAAGCGCTTCGAGCTTGGCGGTAGGCACCGGACGCTTTTCGCAGGCACGCAAAAGACCCTGCAGAATTTTGTGGCGGTCGAATCTTTCGCGGCGACCATCCTTCTTAATCACCATGTAAGGAATTTCGTCAATACGCTCGTAGGTGGTGAATCGTTTGCCGCATTTGAGGCACTCACGGCGGCGACGAATCAGATCACCGGCCCGGCCTTCGCGCGAATCCACGACTTTATCGTCAAGATGCGAACAGAACGGGCACTTCACGGTTCGGTCTCTTCGGAATGCTTAACTGCGTCCACTTCGATGAGCGACACGTGCCTGCCGCGCTCCTCATCAGTTTCTTCTTCGCGAGCGAGACTGCGCAATGCAGCCATGGACCATCCTTCATGTACCAGCAGAGGCACACCGACGACGGCAACGGCGGCAAAGGTCACCAGCCAGATCGAAATTGCGATTGCTGCAGCGGGGCCGCTCGGTATTCCGAATATCACTGTAAGCACCAAAAATGTAGAGAGTTGCATTCCGCCTCCAATTGCCGGCAATTGTACGACCGAGCCTACCATGGTGAAGGCGAGCACGAGCAGCGCTCCGCGAAATTCAAATTGCCCGACCTGACTGCGAAACCCTCGAATAATCCAGAAGTAGATGAGTGCGACAACGCTCCAATGAAGCACCGTGTAAAGAATGGCGGCCACAAGGTCTGGCAGCGAACGAATCGCCTGCAACCCATCCGCGAAACCGGATGCGATCGACGCCGCTTTGGCCTTCCAGCCAGGACGGCTGCGCCATTTCGCCGAGCGCAACTGGAGAGCCTGAGCCCCGCTGACACGAAAGTAAACCAGCAGCGCGATTAAAATCAGCAGTACGCCAAACAACGCCCAGCCAGCGAGGCGCGCGTCACGCAGCATGCTTGAACCTTGCTCCGAATGATTCAATGACGCCGCTGGAATCAGAAGCAGGGCGATTGCGGCGAGCACGACGCTGGCGGCAGCGTCAAAAATCCGTTCCAGAACATAAATGCCGAAGTTGCCGGAGACGGACAGGCGATCCTTGCGCGCGATGAGCAGAGGCCGAATCGGCTCACCGGCGCGGCCCAGCAAAAAAATCGACGTGAAGCCGATGATCGTGGCAGCGTAAATGTTTTTGAAATGCGCCCGACCGAGGTAACGCGCAAACCGCCGCCAGCGCAAGGATCGGATGGCGTAGGAAAGAAAAATGCATCCGAGCGCCAGCAGCAGAAGCGCAAAATTCGCACTGCGCAACGCAAGCCATAATTTCTCCCAGCTGAATCCTTGCAGAAGAACCGTCTTGCGGAAGCGGTAGAGAAACGCCGCAATCACAGCTACCGCGGCAAGCAGCCAGAGAATTCTCTTCAGCTTCATGGGCATGGCGGCGTTAGTATGGGACTATTCTGCATTCAACCGGCTATTGGATTTCCCAGATTTCCGGATACTTGAGGGCCACAAGGTAAAGTCCCTCGGGCGGCGCGGTCGGGCCGGATGCCGAACGGTCGCGCATTTCAAATAGCCGCGGAATATCTTCGGGCTTGAATTTCTCGCGGCCAACATCGAGCAGGGTGCCGACGATTTTGCGAACCATATATCGCAGAAAGGATTTTCCCGTAATGACGTAGACCAGTTCGTCGCTCCCAGCACAGCGCACGATTTCTGAGTGACGGATCAGGCGCACCGGAGAGCGGTCGCGGTCTATTTCCTCCGAGCCACTCGACGCAGCAAAAGAACTGAAATCATGCTCACCTTCGAAAAACTTCGCCGCTGCAATCATGGCTTCTTCATGCAGCGGATATGGATAGTGCAGCACGCGCCGGTACTGAAACGGCGAAAGAACTTCGCCGCGAAATATCCGATACTGATAGGTCTTTTCGAGTACCTGCCAGCGCGCATGAAAACCAGGCCCCATTTCTTCTGCAGCAATCACCCGTACTTCCGGCGACAACAGCGCATTTAGCGCGCGCTGCAATTCCTCCGGGGTGAGAGATGAGCGCGTCTTGAAGCTGGCCACTTGCCCCAAAGCATGCACGCCCGCATCCGTGCGGCTTGCGCCATAGATCAGGACCGATTCCTGAGTGATCTTCCGCACGGCTTCTACTAGAGCACCTTGGATCGTCGGAATGCCAGGCTGCATTTGCCAGCCATGAAATTTCGCGCCATCGTAGGCCAGTGTGAGTTTTATATTTCGCATCCGCTGGAAATTATCGCATGCCGGCGTTCAGAAGAGCGGAAGAAACAGAGGCACTACAAATCAGCGGGAATCGAACCCCGCGAGAAAATCGAAACATTCCAATCGCGGGAATCCTAACTGGGCCTGAGCCGGGGAAGGCCACGCATTACGTATGCGGGGCTCAGGTAAACAGACTCGTATTCGGACTCAATGGCTGTGCGCGTGTAGGTCGTGCTCCGCCTTTCCGGCTTAGAAACGAATTCGATCGTGCGAAAGGGTACATCAGTGCAGACATCCATCCAATGCCGCACGCCTCTGGCAATGGAAATCAGGTCACCAGGCTCTAGTTCAATAGCGACTACATTGCCCTGCGGATGAATGTAGCAGACGGCGCGGCCTGCCAAAATGAAGCGGCATTCCTCGTCGGCATGCCAGTGCTCTTTTTTAAATTCAGACAGCACAGTTTTAAGCCCCGCGGTCTCTGATGAGAAGCTCAGGACTTCGCAACCCATAAAGTCACATTTTTTCTGAATCGCTTGCAGTTCAGGTTGGTAAAGTTTGAGGACATCTTCCGCGGGGGCGTCGGCGGGAATTGGACTTACGCGCGGCCAGCGCTGGTATTCCACACCTATTCCGGCGAGAAAGATTTCGATTTCGGCGGGCATGAACAGCGTGCGCCCAAGACGCGGAGCTTTCACAATGGCCATGGTTCGAGCCTTTGCCGCGAGGCATTACGCGCAAACACAGACACGTATCCGCGAACGAAGTTTTTATTGCGGAGCGCCTACCCTCTAAGTAGAAGCCACGCTAGTCGGGCATAATTCTCGCGCCGAATCAGCCCGATTGCAAGGATTCTTTTTGCGGGCAAAGGTTACGCGCCAGCACGCACAAAATGGCTGCCGGGCTTTGTGATCGGCTCGTCTGCAAGGCATTGAGGGCATTCAAACGGCTCGTAGCTGGGCATATTGATTTCGAGCAGCGCTTTGGCCGGGAGGTTCCATTCGAGGCGGCCGTTGCTGCGGTCAATCAGAGCTGCTGCGGCAACTGCTCTGCCACCGGCTCGCTCGACAATGCCCATAGTTTCGCGCGTAGAGCCGCCTGTAGTCCAAACGTCTTCCGCAACGAGAATGCGTTCGTTTTTGCGAATCTCGAATCCGCGGCGCAAGGCCATCTGGCCAGAAGCATCGCGCTCGACGAAAATCGCGCGCACTCCGAGCGCGCGAGCCAGTTCATGGCCTACGAGCAAACCTCCGAGAGCGGGCGAAAGGACACAATCCACGATGGTACCCTTGAATTTTTCCGCAAGAGCGCGCCCAAGTCGTTCCGCGACGTCGGGAAACTGCAACACGAGAGCGCACTGCACATAAATGCCGCTGTGGCGCCCGCTGGAAAGCTCAAAATGACCATGGCGCACGGCTCCGGCTCTTTCGAAGATCCGGCGAACTTCATTCGCATCCATGAGCAGCCTCCGTGGGTTTGCGAGGCTGAGCCTAGGGCATGGTCTGAGGATTGTCAACGTGCAGCCGGCACGGGTGCTGTTGCATCTGATGTAACCGCGAAATTGCGAAATCACGAATTGGGCGCGTAAAAATCTTTGGGATCGGTTCGTGTTCCTGGCGGCACACGCCGGTGTGTTAAAATACCGCATCCAGTGCGCTTCCGGTTGCGCCCTGCTCGGCCGTGTTCAGCCGCGCGAAAACAAAGCCTGGCCGTGGCTCTGATCGCATACGGTGAGTTCATGGTCTTTCGCGCGCAATCAGTTGAAACATTCGGGCGTTCTCGCACGTTTCATTCACTTAGGACAGATCAACGCAAAATCTCAAATGGTTTGAGAGGACGAAACTATATGATGGGAAGTTGGATTCGCACCACCGTAGCTCTGTACCTTGCCGCTACTTTGGCTGTCGGCATGCCCGCATTTGCGCAGGCTTCCAATTCGCCGCAGAACCAGTCTCAGGTCAAGCCGGCCGCGGCACCGAATCTTCCGCCCAATGCGTATGTGAATCTTTTGGCGCAGCGCGACTACAGTAAAGGCAAGCGCTCGTTTCCGAACATATTTGCGCCTTACAGCCCGCGGCTGGTTCCCGCGCCGGACCTGACGAACACGCCGTCGATTTATGATTTGATTCATAACGGCCAGTTGCAGCTCAGCCTCCAAGATGCGATCGCCCTGGATTTGCAAAACGATCTCAATATCGCGGTCGAAGAGTACGTTCCGTGGCTTGACCAGGCAAATTTGCTCAATGCGGAAGGAGGCGGGGTTCCGTTCGGGTCTTTCGTGAATGGCGCCGTAAGCGGCGGGAGTTTCGACCCGGTGATAACTGCTTCGACGGGTGTTTCGGATTCTGTCATCGCGGTGAACAACGCGCTCTTGGGCGGCGTTGGACTTACACCTCAGTTTTTCGTTCTCCAAGACCACTCTTTCACAGCCAATTTTGGCTATTCACAAAAATTTCATACGGGGACTCAATTCAGCGCCAGCCTCACGAACACGCGAAGCTCTTCGACGAACCATCAAAACTTTTTCAACCCCGCGGTGCAATCGGTCCTCTCGCTGACGCTTTCACAGCCTTTGCTGAATGGATTTGGGCGCACGGCGAACATGCGTTTCATTCTGGAAGCGCGCAACACCACACAGATTGGCAAATTGCAGTTCGAAGAACAGGTCATCGCCTCCGTCACGCAGGTGGAAACGCAATACTGGACGTTGGTCGCTGACCAGCAGGCCGTGGATGTGGCCAATCAGACGCTGGCCGTCGCGCAAAAACTTTACGAGGACGACCAGCGGCAACTTCAAATCGGGACGCTCGCGCATTTGGACGTGGTCACTGCGGAGTCAGCGATCGCCGCCGACAAACAAGCTCTCATCGCCGCGCAAACCACCGCGCTGCAGCAAGGCATCGTGGTCCTCAACCTAATTACGAAGGATCCCATGGAAAAGCGGCTTCAAGGAATCGAGGTGATTCCGACAACACCACTCGAAGCGAACCCACAAATTCCGAACATTACGTTGCCCGAGGCAGTTAACGAAGCCTGGGCGAGTCGCCCCGAGCTCAAAGTGGACCAGCTCACGCTGCAGAACGACGACATCGAAGTCCGTGCCACACGCAACGCGATGCTGCCTTCGCTCACGCTTTCCGGCACGTACTCAAGCACCGGATTGGGCGGAATTAATACCAGCACGACTTTCACCCCTACCGGAACGGCAACTGCGGATCCGACGCAACCGATCGTCGATCAGAACGGAAATCCCGTGCTTTACAACGGTGTGCCAACTTTTGTGGGCAGTCCCAACTATATCCTCGGCACCAACGTGGTCCCGGGCGGAATCGGAATGAGCTATTCCGACATATTCCACAACAAGTTTCCGTCGTACTCGGCGACGCTGACGCTGAACCTGCCGCTGCGCAACCGTTCCGCGCAGGCTTCCAACGCGATTTCGCAATTGAACGAACGCGAAGAACAGGCTGTGCAGCAGCGTGACAAAAACTCGATCGTTGTGGGCGTGCGGCAGGCGCTTACAGCGGTGCAGCAGGACGCCGCGCAGGTTCAAGCCACCATCGAAGCCACCAAACTGGCCCAGGAAACGTACGATGACGAAGTGAAGAAGTTCGATTTAGGCGCTTCCACCACATACAACGTCGTGCTGCAGGCGCGCGATTTGAATGCTGCGAAGCTCAACGAACTTTCAGCGCGCGCAAATCTAGAAATCGCGCTGGTGAACTTTAATCAGGCGCTCGGGCGCACGCTCAGCAACAACAACATCACCATCGCCAGTAATCTTCAGCGCATGCTCGACCCGGATGCCAATCAACCGCTCATTCCCGGCACGATTGACGGGCGCCTTGTTGGAACGGACGTTTTCGGCCTGAACGCGGGAAAATAGCCTTTGCTGCGGCACACCTGCGCTCATTGTGTTGCACAGCTTTTTGGAGGTAGGCCGCCAGTGACCCTTTCGTTTGGTGCGCAATTCTCCTACAATTGCACGCGCGCGACCCAAGTCGGTAGATGCTCCCGGCGGGCTTACTCTGACGGAGGATGTGATGCCTAAATACTTAATTGAACGGGATTTACCCGGTGCCGGGAATCTCTCGCCTGAGCAGCTTCAGGCAGTATCACAAAAGTCCTGCAGCGTTCTGCGGGACCTGGGCCCGCAAATTCAGTGGGTGCATAGCTACGTCACGCAGGACAAGATCTACTGCGTTTACATCGCCCCCAACGAAAAAATGATCCGTGAGCATGCGAGCCAGGGCGGCTTTCCTGCAAATCGCATCTCTGAAGTGAAAACGATTATCGATCCCACAACTTCGGAATAAGAATTCGCCGCGACAAGTCATGGCCCGAGCGGCATCGCAGGTTTTCTGAAAGTGACAGAGGTCGTGGAGCCTTGTCGCAGGGTTCCCCTTGCCCTAAAATGAAAATTGTCAGGCGAATCTCGAGCCTGAACCCCAAGGAGCGCCTGATGGCCAAGGAAAATCAAACGCCAGCGGTCACCGCTAATGCCGAATCAGAAGCGCAGCGCGCTCCTTCGGTCGCCGAGCGCGAATGGCAAGAAAATGTGCTCCAGCCAGCGCTCGAAAAATCGCCGGAGCGCCCCGTAAAATTCACCACCATTTCCGATTTTCCCATTGAGCGCCTTTACACTCGCGCCGATCTCGCCGATTGGTCGGCTGAGAAAAATCTCGGCTATCCGGGGCAGCCGCCGTACACGCGCGGAATTCACTCGACGATGTATCGCGGACGGCTGTGGACGATGCGGCAATTCGCGGGCTTCGGTACCGCAGAGGACACCAATCAGCGCTTCCGCTATCTGCTTTCGCAAGGGCAGACGGGGCTGTCCGTGGCGTTCGATTTACCCACGCTGATGGGCTACGACGCGGACCACGCGCTCTCCGAAGGCGAAGTCGGCAAATGCGGCGTGGCCATCAGCTCCTTGGCGGACATGGAAGTTCTCTTTGACAAAATTCCGCTCGCCGACGTAACCACCTCGATGACCATCAATTCGCCCGCTGCGGTCATCTGGGCGATGTATCTCGCTGTCGCGGAGAAGCAGGGCGCGGACTGGAAAAACATCGGCGGCACAATTCAAAACGACATTCTCAAGGAATACATCGCGCAGAAGGAATACATCTATCCGCCCGCGCCTTCGATGCGGCTCGTGATTGATACGTTCGAATTCGGCGCGAAGCAGACTCCGAAGTTCAACGTAATTTCCGTCAGCGGCTACCACATTCGCGAAGCCGGCTCGACGGCCATTCAGGAACTGGCGTTCACGCTGCGCGACGGCATCGAATACGTCGAATGGGCGCTGCGCCGCGGCCTTGTCGTGGACGATTTCGCGCCGCGGTTGTCGTTTTTCTTCAACGCGCACAGCGACTTCTTCGAGGAAATCGCCAAGTATCGCGCGGCGCGCCGCATCTGGTACAAAGTGATGCATGAGCGCTTCGGCGCAAAAAGTCCGCGCTCCTGGGCGCTGCGTTTTCATACGCAAACCGCCGGCTGTTCGCTGACCGCGCAGCAGCCGTACAACAACGTCGTGCGGACGGCTCTGCAAGCGCTCGCCGCGGTGATGGGCGGCACGCAATCGCTGCATACCAATTCGCTCGACGAAGCCTGGGCCCTTCCCACCGAACACGCCGCCACCATCGCGCTGCGCACCCAGCAAATCATCGCGCACGAAAGCGGCGTCACCAACACCGTGGATCCGCTGGGCGGCTCGTACTTCGTCGAAACGCTCACCAATGAAGTCGAGCGCGGCGCGTGGGACTACATCGAAAAAATCGACGCGCTCGGCGGCATGGTCAACGCCATCGAACGCGCTTATCCGCAACGCGAAATCGCCGAAGCCGCTTATCGTTATCAGGTGGAAGTGGACCGCAAGGAAAAAATCATCGTCGGCGTGAACGATTTCGTGTCGGAAGAAAAGGCCATAGATATTTTGCAGATTGACGAAACCGTGGCGCATCGCCAGGAGGTGCGGCTGGCCAAATTGCGCAAGGAGCGTTCGTCGGATGAAGTGGCCCGCCGGCTCGCGGCGTTGCGCAAAGCGGCGCAAGGCTCCGAGAATCTCATGCCCTTCATCTACGAAGCGGTGAAGGCGTATGCGACGCTTGGCGAGATTTGCGACGCCATGCGCGACATCTTCGGCGCCTACGAAGAAACCGCAATCACCTAGCAGGATCCATCCCGACTGGTTCCGTTACCATTAAGAGAAAACGGACTGAAGCAACACAGTAGTATGGTATGGTACTGCGCAATGGCAACTGCGCCAGCTAAGAGATTTTTGGACGTAGACACCGAGCGTTCCTGCAAGTGTCCCCCTACGCATATAAACTGTATGACCGCGAAAGAATGGCTCAAATCGCAACTCGGCGTTTGGAAATTCTTCTACGAAGGACGAGATATCCGTGACAAAACGCTCCATCCCGCGACCTTCCCAATTTCCCTCGCGACCCGCGTTATCAAGCTCCTGAGCCATGAGGGACAGCTCGTCCTCGACCCCTTTGTGGGCAGCGGCACGACGCTTGTTGCGGCGAGAGACATGAACCGCAACGCAGTTGGGTTTGATCTTCAGCAAAAGTATGTTGATCTAACGCAGTCAAGAATGACAGGCAAAGGCCTGTTTAGTACGACTAGACAACTAGCAATATGCGATGATGCTCGAAATATTTCGGAGTACTTGCCTCAGGAATCCGTCTCTCTTCTGTTCACGTCGCCGCCGTACGCGAATCTACTGAATCGAAAAAGGAAGAATAAATCCAGGCGCAACCGAGATAATGGGCAGCTAGGGAAAATCGAACAGTATTCTCAAGACCCGCGAGACTTAGGAACACAAAGTCTGGACGAATACGCTCAGCAAATGGGCGTCATTTTTGAGCGCTTGCTGCCAATTTTGAAGCCGAAAGCGCATTGCGTAATCAATGTGCCCGATATGTGGTGGGAGAACCGTCGAATCACCATCCACATATCTCTCGTCGAAGAACTGCGGCGGCGGGGATACGAGCTTAGAAATATTATAATTTGGGACCGCACCAACCTCGTCAACCAGATCGGAATCTTTGGCTGGCCGAGCAACTATATAACTATGGGAGTAACATTTGAGTATTTATTAGACTTCTGGCGTCCTCCCACCCGCTCAAAGGTGCCAAGTGAAAATCTACACGAAAGCATCCCTGATACAGACCCTAACGAAGATCAGGAATAATGGCTGGGTAAGAAGCGCCCGTCCGGGAAACGCCGGGGGCAGTAGGCAATACGCTCGAAGATCTACTCGGTATTCAGGAAAACAATCTTCCTCTTCCGAATGCCGGAGAATGGGAGATCAAGGCGCAGCGCCTCGACACCTCCTCTCTTACGACTTTGTTTCATATGGAGCCTTCTCCTCGCGCACTCCGCTTCGTGCCGAAAGTCTTTCTCCCTAAGTATGGATGGGGGCATAAGGAGGCAGGCGGACTCTACAGCGCACAAGAAATGAGCTTTCGACAAACAATAACCGGCAATCTCCGAACCGATAGGGGCTTTACAGTCCTCGCAGACTGGAAGGAAAGGAAATTGCTCGTCTCTTTTGATTCAAAATCGGTCAGCCCTAAACATGAAAAATGGCTGAAGACTGTCGAGCAGCGCGTCGGACTCGGAGAGTTGAACCCGCAGCCCTACTGGGGTTTCGATGACCTTAATGCGAAAGCTCGAACCAAGCTGATAAATTGCTTCTACCTTAGGGCGGAGACGAAGTATGAAAAAGGCGCCGAATATTTTCGCTATACAGAAATTTATATCTTATCGGATTTCGCCGGCGACAAATTCATAAACGCAATCGAATCCGGCTACGTCCTGATCGACTTTGACGCTCGTTCCGGGCACAACCATGGCACAAAGTTTCGTCTCAAGCAGGAATGCCGCCCGAGGCTCTACAACAACATCACGGTGATATAGTCACTCGGGATTAGGGCCTTCGGTCCTGCTCCTCAGGTATCATCTAGCCCCTTTACGACCAATGAACCATAGCGGCGCAGGTGAGCACACATGACCAAAAACCGTCTCGAAGCCTTCAGCGACGGCGTCCTCGCCGTCATCATCACCATCATGGTGCTGGAGATGAAGCCGCCGCAGGGCGCGACACTGGCGTCGCTTCGGCCAGTCACTTCGATTTTCCTGAGTTATGTGCTCAGCTTCGTCTTCCTCGCCATCTACTGGAACAATCATCACCACTTGCTGCAAGCGTCTGAACGCGTGAACGGCGCGACGCTGTGGGCGAATCTGCACCTGCTTTTCTGGCTTTCGCTGATACCATTCACCACGGCATGGATGGGCAATAATCATTTCGCCTCCTGGCCGGTGGCGCTCTACGGAATTATCCTGCTGCTCGCGGCCATCGCCTATTTCATCCTCGTGCGGAGGCTCCTCAAGCTTCATGGGTCAAATTCAACTCTGGCAAGGGCCATCGGCAGCGACTTCAAAGGCAAAATCTCCATCGCCATTTACACTCCAGCAGTTCCGCTGGCGTTTGTGCGCCCGTGGATTTCATGGGTCTGCTACATCGCGGTGGCGATCATCTGGCTCATTCCTGACCGGCGCATCGAATCGCGCATCGCACCATAAGAAGGCGCTGGCATTGCTGCACCGCACAATGCGACTCTACGCGGAGGCGCGAGTGTTCAATTGGACAGTCATGAAAGTGTAACGACAACGCGCGGTTTCGTTGTTGCATCATAGCGTGAATGCTAGACTACTCAGGGATTTCTCCGACGTGGAGGGCGTTTTGCGCCGTGTGCTAATCACGTGTTTTGTGGCGTTTGCCGCGATCTTCGTGGCCGGCTGCCCCAAGGGAAATCAGTATTACAAGACTGGTGTAAAGGCCGAAATGACGGGAGATTACGATGCCGCAGTCATTTCCTACGACAAGGCGCTGAAGTCCGATCCCCTCAATACCGAATATAAGCTGCACGACCTGCGCGCCCATTTCGAAGCCGGCCAATACCACGTGGAACAAGGCGAAAAAGCGTTAAATGCGGGTCATCTGGAATTGGCCCTGAGCGAATTTCAAAAGGCGGAGGCCATTGATCCTTCAAGCGCGATTGCGCGTCAAGAAGCACAAAAAGCGGAAAATTTACTCGCTAAAGTGAAACAGGAGGAGCGGCCGAAGCCTGTGGGCGTAGCTCCGCCGGAAGATACCGGATTGATGAGCGCACCGCCGAAACTGAAGCCGCTTTCGCGCGAACCCATCAATTTGAAAATGGGGCCGGTGGACGCGCGCGTCGTGTTCAACACGATCGGACAGCTCGCAGGATTGAGCGTGATTTTCGATCCGTCGTTTGTATCGCGCAGCATTTCGGTGGACTTGCCGAACGTTACTCTGGAGCAGGCGCTGGATGCGGTGTCTTTGGAAGCCGGCGCATTCTGGAAGCCGGTGACGAGCAATATCATTTTAGTGGCGACCGACAACCTGCAGACCCGGCGAAATCTGGAAGACGAAGAAGTGCAAACGTTCTACTTACGCAATACAACCACGCCGCAAGAAGTGAACGACATAACCAATACCGTTCGGCAACTGCTCGATATTACGCACATCGCGCAGGTGGCCGACGATGACGCGATTGTGATGCGTGCGACGCCGGCGAAATTGATGTTGGCCAGCAAAATCATCGACAGCTTGGACAAGCCCAAGCCCGAAGTGGTGCTCCAGGTGGACGTGCTGGAAGCGCGCGTGGACCACGAGCGAAATCTGGGGATTTTGCCGGGACAGAGTGCCACGCTGGCGTTTACGCCGCGAACTTCGGTGCAGCCAAACGGCGGGAGCTCATCATCAAGTTCCTCGAGCTCGTCCAGCAGCACAGCCTCGCAAATCACGCTGCAGGGATTGCACCATCTCTCGAGCGCGGATTACGCGGTGACGCTGCCGGGTGCCACGCTGAACGCGCTGCTGAACGACAGCACGACGCGAATTATTCAGGATCCTTCGATTCGCATTGTAGATGGCGCGACGGCGAAGCTCAACATCGGCGATCGCGTGCCGATCGCCACCGGAAGCTTTCAGGCCGGGGTCGGCGTGGGCGTAAGCGGGGTGAATCCGCTGGTGAACACGCAATTTCAATATCAGGATGTCGGCGTGAACATTACCGTGACACCGCGAATTCATCCGGATGGCGATGTGAGTATGAAGCTTTCCGTGGACGTTTCTTCGGTGACCGGACAGACGAATATTGGCGGAATTCAACAGCCGATTATCAGTCAGCGAAAAATTGAGCATGACATTCGCCTGCGGAACGGCGAAGTGAGCATTCTGGGCGGCTTGATCACGCGTTCGCAGGTGAAAAGCTTGAGTGGCTGGCCGGGACTGGCGCGCATTCCGTTCTTGCGCTATTTCTTCTCGAGCACGGACACAACAAGCGAAGATGACGAGGTGCTCATTGCGCTGACGCCTCACATTGTCCGCATGCCCAGCATTACCGCGGATGATTTGCGCACCATCGCCGCGGGGACGGACACGAATGTTCAAGTGTTCGAGAAAAATCAATTTGGCGGGCCGGCTCCGGTGCCGCAGGCGGCTAATCAAGGCGCCGCGCCCGCGAGTGGCGGGGAGAATGCCAGCCCAGCCAACAGTGGAAATGTGGCTTCGCTGGTGTTCCAACCATCGAATGTTTCGATGAAGCCCGGCGACACCATGACGATTGGGCTCGCCGTGAACAACGTGCACGATCTGTTTTCGATTCCGCTGCTGTTGCATTACAACCCCGCCGTGATTCAGATTCAGGACATACAAAACGGCGGATTTCTCTCCGGAGGCACGCAGGAAATCGCCATTGTGCAGCAGGTGAATCAACAGCAAGGGCAGGCGGTGGTCTCGGCGACCCGGCGGCCAAACACCCCGGGAATTAGCGGCACGGGAACGCTTCTCGGCATCGTAATAAAAGCAATTGCGCCGGGCACTTCGCCGTTGCAAATTCTGCAGGTGAACGCCAAAGATTCGCAGCAAAAGCCGCTGCCGCTCACGAGCGGAACGGCGACCATTCAGGTGCAGTAATGCGCAAGGTAACAAAACGCAGGCTGGCGAAGGCGCATTGGAGCGCGCGTCCCATTGCGGGAATGACGCTTTTGGAGCTGGTGATTGCCTGCGGCATTCTAATCATTCTCGCGGGCATGGCTGTGCCCATGGCCCGCGTACAAATCAAACGAGAAAAGGAGATTGAGCTGCGGCGCGACCTGATTGAGATGCGCAATGCGATTGATCGCTACAAGGATTGCGCGGACCGCAATTTGATTCGCGTAAAGGCCGACACAGAAGGCTATCCGCCGGATTTGCAAACGCTGGTGGATGGCGTGCCGCTCGCCGGCGCGCCGGATCGACGCATCCGCTTTTTGCGAAAAATACCGGTGGACCCGATGACCGGCACCACGGATTGGGGCTTGCGCTCCGTGCAGGACGATGCGGATTCGGACACCTGGGGCGGTCAGGACGTTTTTGACGTTTACACCAAGTCCACGGGAACGGCGCTGGACGGCACAAAGTATTCAGATTGGTGAAACAGGGCATGTTCATAAAGGCGAGCGAAGAAGCGAAACGGATGCTGCTGCGCAGACGCGCGAGAAATTTGCGCGACGGAGGCGCGCGCGGATTCACTCTGATCGAACTGATGATTGTGGTGACGATTATTTTGATTTTGATGTCCATGGCAGCGATGCGCTACGACATGTCGGTGAAACGGGCCAAGGAAGCGGCTCTGCATCATGATCTATCCGTGATGCGCGAGGCGATTGAGCAATACACGCTGGATAAGCAACAGGCGCCGCAGTCGCTCGATGACTTGGTGAGCGCTGGCTATTTGCGGCAGATCCCGGTGGACCCGATCACCGGCACAAAGGACTGGGTAACGGATACGTCAGATGCCATTTTGAGCCCGGACCAGACTTCCGGTGGCATCAGCGATGTGCATGCAGGCACGGATCAAATCTCGCCTTTTGAGAAAACGCCTTACAGTTCATGGTAGCCGAGCAAGTTTCTATCTTCGCCGCCGCGCACTCCTGCGGAGTCGCGGTTGAAGGTTAACGGCCTGCCGAGCGGACTTCGTCCGGCCTGACCGGGATTTTGCACCAGGCGAAGACCGATCATGATCCCGAGCTGCTTTAGCGACACCACAGGAGGAAAGTGCGGCGAGGGGCGCATGACACTGTTTAGAAGATGGCTCCTATCAGCAGCAAAAAAAGCCCAGCAACGGACGCCATTGTTCGGACGATGTGAAAGGTTTCCCATCGATCCCGAAGCTGCTGCCAATCTTGCGGCAATGTGGCGACAGTCCACGATTTGATTCGATTGTCGATCGGCACTTCAACAATAAGGGTTACAAGCAGAGCGATGCTGAATAAAGCGAAACCAGCCAAGGTGAAATAGAAAGTCCGGGGGCGCTCGGGGAACGAGATCACGAGAACCGGCACAATCGACAGGATCGCAGCCGGCATGAGAAACGGCATTACAGGTGCGAGATTTCGGATCATACGATGGCCGATAGCCAGAAACACATCGGCGCTGAAAGTTGTGATCGAACGACTCAGGCCCAGCCACGGGCCCCAAAAGACGCCCGTGACCAAGGCCGAAAGAAAGATGCTGGTGAGTTCCCATGTTTTCAGATTCATAAGCTCTCCGAAGAGCGCCGACGGGTAAATCAGACCATCACGGCCCCGCCTGCAACATCCATGACGATGCCGGTGATCCACGCTGACTGGTCGGAAACGAGGTAAAGCGCCGCTTGCGCCACATCCTCGGGCGAGCCAAGCGACATATCGGATGCCACTCGACCATCGCCATTTGTTGCGCTTCCGGTATGCGCTGGCGATTGCGTTCGGTGAGGATCGTTTCCGGGGCGACGCAATTTACGCGAATACCATATGGTCCGGCTTGTGCAGCCACATCTTGCGTCAGAATTTGTATGCCTGCTTTCGCGGCGGAATACGGAATCGGTGCTTGTGGATGCGGCTTCCGACCGGCAGCCGAGGAAATGGTCACGATGGAGCCCGATTTTCTTTGTTTCATGCCTGGCAGAATGCTCTTGAGTGTGAGGAAGGTTGCGGTGAGATTTCCGTTTACGGAAGCGTGCCAGCCCTCCTCAGTCGTCTCTTCAAGCGGGCCGGGCATGGTAAAACTCCCTCCCGCATTTGCGACGAGGATATCAATGGGTCCGAGTTCTTGTTCGACCTGCTTCCTCATAGCTTCGATCTCGTCAAATTTCGTCACATCGGCAACGATCTGGATTGCTTTCCACGCCGAGAAAGCCGCGTTGTTTGTTCCCGATGCGAAAGCTGCCGATCCAAGGCGATGCATGATAGAAGACATATTACAATTCCACAATGCGCTCTTCGAGCGTTTTCCTGACTACCGCTGGAACAAGCAGCAGTCCGCCCCACCCTGAGATTGACGCCCACTCGCTTTTCAGAAAGTGCAGCGACTTTTGTGAACATATCTCTCGGACGCGACCCTAGGAGATGCATCGGTACCCGACGCGGTGTTTCCTTATCCTTCGATTTCAGAACGAACATTGCCGCACGGCGAGAGTCCGCTGAACCTCAAACAATCCGCTGATTCTTAACTGTGATTTCGATTGCCCGTTCTCAAATGGTAGTAAACCGTGGCGAAATTCACACGCAATGCACTCGCGATCTCGCGCCACGTATTCCCACGCCTGCGAAATCGCCGAATCTGCCGAACGTCGATCTGGCGGCGTGGTCGTCCCAGTGTCTTGCCTCTTGCGCGTGCAATCGCCAAACCCGCCTTTGTGCGTTCGGAAAACCGGATGCGTTCCTGTTTTGCGAGCGTCGCCATAATCGAGATGATCGCATCGCGGAACGGGACGCAGGAGTCGAAAAATTGCTCCGTGAAACTGCGCCATTCGACGCCGTAGCGCGCAGCGTTTCCAGGTAGCGTTGAGTCGGGAGAACTCCCTCGCGGGAAAAGCGGCCCATCGCCCAGAACAGAATGAGCTCAAAGCGCCGTTTTCTAGCATCGGCGAACATGCGCTGGAACTCCGCACGATTGCACTTCCCACCGCTTTCGTGGTTGCAGTACTCATTCACAATTTTCCAGCCCTGCTTTCGCGCAAAGCGATGAAGTTGCACGGCCTGATTTTCTGCTTCCTGCCTATCAGTTGACACCCGCGTGTAGATGGCGATGGAGAGTTCTGGGGACGCCAACGGTTGGACTTTGACGAACTCTGCGGCGGCCAGGCGCTTCTCTATTGCGGAAATGCGCGTCATTTTCATTTTCTGCTTTCCTCCCTTTTTTGCCGTGCTGGGAAACTTGCCGCTGACATGGTATTTGTCGGGTGGCACTGTATATTAAAACCGCCATTTCTCAAACGGGAAATCCTCGCCTTCGAGCGTGATTTTCAGCCCGTCAGAATGCTGTTTGCCGCTGTTCCCGGCTGTCCCTAGCGATTTTCAGCACGGATGAGTTTTTCACGGGATACTGTTGTGCGAGGCTTTTACCGCAGTTTCCAATTCCATGCAAGCGTCTCCACATTTCAGTTCCAGCTATCTCAATAAGACAAGCTTATTGTCTGTAAATATAGATCGCACTATTCGTTACGCGAATTGCTGTGATTGCTTGAACCATGACGTGTGCCCGGTAGCACGTTGAGCCATGATTGTGGACACAGCAGGACGGAAAACCGACTCAGGAAAATCTGGTGGGAATTGGCTTGCGGTGTCCGCCAGCATGTCGGATCCAGCGACTAGTGCGGGATTGGGAAACGTATATGCAACACATGCGCCTCCGACAGGTTTTGGACCTCATCAGTGAGGCCAAAAATCCGGGGACCGCTGGAGCAGCCAGTGCTAGCGCGACCAAAAAAAAGGAGAAGAAAAATGAAGAGAGCACTGATGATCGGAACTGCTCTGGCCTTCATGATGACGCCAATGTTCGCTTTGGGGCAGGGACGCCCCGGTGGACAAGGCGCAGGTCAGAAGCCGCGCCAGACTCAAAGTCAAAAGGGTCAGGCGGGGAAAACGATGGGAAAGGGCGATATGGATCGTGACCGTATGCGCCAGCAACTACATACTCACGCTACCGACCAGGAACGCGACCAATATCGCACCTGCAGCCAGGATATGGACCAGCTGAGAACTCTGGCTCGGGATATGGTACGCGCTACCGACGGAAGCAAATTCAACGTGGAGAACGCTCGCCAGCAGCAAGCCCAGTTTCGTGAACAGTTCCAAAGAATGCAGCAACAGCACCAGCAATTCATAAACGGACTCGACCAAGAACAGAAATCCGCGATGCAGAATCGCATCCGCAACATGGAACAGATTCAATCGCGGATCAACACGAGACTCCAGGAGATGGAGACCGAGCTGAATTCCGATAACGTCAATCAGCAGCGCATTCGAGATCATGCCCGCTATCTCCAGCGTGAAATGCAGCGCTTACAGAATGAGCATCACGTCGTAGGCGAAGACCTTAGTCTTTCGCAGGCATGAGCACTGTACAGGAGGGGAAGGTGGGAGCTTCCTCTATGGAGGCTCCCTCCATCTTCTGCAGATGTCAAGCCAAGCACACTCTGCAACTGGCAGTCGATTTATGCGCAACCACATTTTGCCGACGCTCGGAACCGTCCCATTGTCCTCCGTGGACAATGGCACAATGAAGCGCCTTGTCGAAGTGCTGGTTCAGAAAAAACTGTCGCCGCAGACAATTAAAAACATCCTCGGAGTCGTCAAGCTCGTTAAGTCCAGCGCCACGGATGAAAACGGCAACGAACTCTATCCGACAAAGTGGAATAACGAATTTATGGACGTGCCGGTCGTGGTCGAAACAAAACAGAGGAAACCTTCGTGCGCGGCTTCGCAAGTCAGCGAGATCGTGAACGCAACGGGCGGGAGAATTCAGATGATCGTAATCCTGCTCGCCCCAACCGGGCTTAGGACCGGAGAACTTTTCGGTTTAGAAGTCCGGACTTTGCTGGAAGACACGCTTGTTGTTGAGCAGGAAGTCTGGGAGGGCCGCGTGCAGGCACCCAAGACGCCAAATGCAGTTCGCGTCGTGGACTTGCACCCGGACGTCGCCTCTTTGTTGAGGCAGTTCATCGGTTCACGGGAGACCGGGTTCATTTTTCAGACGACTACCGGACGTCCCTTGTCTCGAACAAATCTGCTCCGGCGGGAGTTGCACCCGGTTCTAAATGCTCTTGGAATCTCCAAGCGTGGTTTTCACGCCTTTCGACGATTCCGCAACACATACCTTCGCAGATCGGCGTGCCCCGATGGCCTGCTGAAGTTCTGGATGGGACACGCCGGACGAGATATGTCTGACCGATACGACCGGATTCGCGAGGATGAAATATCCCGCCGCGATGTCGCGCGATCGATAGGGCTGGGCTTCGAACTTCCACAAGCCCTTGCTCCCAAGCGCCCCAATGCGGGCGATATGGGCGCTATCGGGCATCGAGAAGAAGGGGCACAAAAGGTGAGATGTCAGGAAACCGTACTAACCATTGTGGATAAGTTGGGGTGAGCGATGGGATTTGAACCCACGACCCTCGGTTCCACAGACCGATGCTCTACCCACTGAGCTACGCTCACCACTTGTGAAAATGATAGCACGCGCCTTTGCCCCGTAAAAGCTCGCTGAGTTCTGACGCCGAGCAAATGGCGGCATCCCATTTTGCGAACAGAGCTGCGGGTTTCTCGGATTTTCTAACCACCAAAAAGTAATCAGACTTTTCTTTTTTGAGGTTCAGTTTGGGTTTTGTGGACGAAAGGGAACCGGAGCCGGCGGATTTTTTGACGGCGTACTGTTTCGAATTTGCGTTCGTGCGAAATCGGCCCACGGCCCGCGCGATTGCAGCTGCACATAGGAGAGCCAATGCTGCAGAGCCAGTTGCTTTTGTCCCAGCTTTTCATATGTGGAGGCCAGATTGAAATGCGCATCCGCGTGCGATGGGTCCAGCTCGATCGAGCGCTGCAAATGCTCAATTGCCTTTTGCGATTCTCCCATTTCGTCCAGCACGCAGCCCAGGTTGAAGTGACCCACGACGCAGTCCGGCTCGGCGCGGAGCGCAGCGTAAAATTCCTCCCGCGCTTTCTCCAGCTCTCCCGCCTTGTAGAAAATGCATCCCAGGTTGATGTGCGGCTCGCTCCACTGCGGCTGCATCTCGATAACCCGGCGATACAATCTCATTGCTTCTTCTGCTCTACCGGGCTGTGCTTCGCAATGCACCGCTTGCTCGAAAATTTCGTCCGCGGCCGCTGAGCGCATTTGCCGGATTTTTTCCGTTCCCCGTGCCGTCCCTGAAAAGTGAAACGGCAAAACGAACTGTCCTGTGAGTGGTTCGATCGCCTCCATGCATCCCGGCGCAATTGCCGCCACCTCCCGCCGGCTTGCAAAAAATTGAATTTCTCCCAGCCCCGCATTTTTCTTCTGATTTCCGTGCGAGAGCGCGGCGATTGCGCGGCACAGTTTGCGCGCAGGAATATGGCTGTCTGTGATTGCCTTGACGGAACGAAGCGCAACAAGATCGCCGAAATTGTAGAAACGCTCGCCCCAACGCGCGCTCGGAACTACCAGACGGAGACGATTCCAGTAGCGAAGGCGCGCGGCGTCTACGCCTACAATACGGCTGACTTCGCGTTGCGTGAAGCGTTCCGGCAATCTTTTCTCCAAAGTGCGAACCGCATGCTCTTTTGTGGCCAGGCTATCCCAAATTATCTACCCGTTGTCAACACGGAGCGCACACGAACATTGCCGGGGTCCGTACTTCAAATTCGAAAGACGGCTCTTTATTAGAGTCCGCTCAGCAGAGTCGCGCCAAGTGTTACGTTGCTTCGTAAGCACCGCGACTGCGCAGCTGCCGCAAGTCACCGCGCGAAATTGCTACACTCATAACGGAGTGTACCTCAGTGCCCGGGGGTTCGCTGTGGGGATCGCGCAGGAATTTCACGGCGGTTTCGTCTCAAGGCCGCCGAATTCGGAAGGTTCGCACGTGTATCAGAATCCTGTAACCACTGACGAACCCTCGCGCCGACAGAAATAAAACGACAACCGATGAACGCTGGAAATAAACAGATCGAGGGGGCCGTCTCGGCGATGCGCGTGGTCGCCCTGGTTTTGGCGCTGCTGGCATTGCGCGAAATCACTCCGGCGCCCCTTGCCCCCTCGCAGTCAATTCCAGGCGCGCGAGCTCTGTTTCCGTGGCCCATGTCCGGCGCGGCTGCGCAGACATTCGTTTTCTTGCTCGCATACTTGGGCGTAGCCCTGGCGGCCTTCGCTATCATGCAGGTGCGCTGGTTCGAGAGGTTTCGCTTTCCCGCCGAGGTGGACGCAATTGCTCTCGCGATTCTCATCGCCCTCACACCGTCATTGGCGCCGTTCTGGATTTTCTTTCTTTTCGCCATATTTGCGCTCGCTGCCGGTCCGTCGCTTCTAAAGGGAAATGACCGACGCGAGTTTTCCGTTTACCACTCGCGCGCGGGGAATTTATTTTTGACCGATGCCGCTCTTGTGAGCGCCGGAGCTGCCGCAGCCACGATCGTGCGTTCAGCCTGGCTTGAACCCCCTGGGAGCCAGCGCCCCGTGCTCTGGATTGCCGTCGCCGCGTCCACCTATGCAGGCGGCCTTTGGGCGGCATGGCTGGGCGTACGGGAATGTACGCTGGAAGGAAAAGAGCGTTTTGTGGAAGTACTGCTCGGATTGGTACGCGTCGAAAAGGGCGTCGCCGAGTCTGTCCGGTTGGTGCTGAGTGAACTGGCGCGCGAGTTCGATTCCGAGCGCGCTCTCCTCGTCATTTGCGACGAAGAAGTCGAGAGACTGTTCACCTGGACGGCCGACCAGGATCGCAGGCATGTGATCGCTCCCGAAGTCCTGCCCCTGTCAAAATCGGGAGGGTATCTGGCGGAGGACTTGGAGCGAGTCGTTTGCTGGAATTCGCTCGAAGGAAGGGGAATTGGATTCGGTTGGCAGCGAACCAGCGGCGCAGAGCTCCGCGACATGGAAACTCCTCCGGCAACGGTCAGGGAAACGTTGCAAGCGCGTTCCGTTATGGCTGTAACCGTTCTAAGCGGCGGCCATCCGGTTGGCCGCATGCTGCTTGTGAACGGGCGTAAGCGGTTCGCGCGCCGCGACCTGCGATGGTTCGAGCGCGTGGCGAGCCATTTGAATGCGCCCCTCGAAAATGTGTTTCAGCTCCGCAATTTGCGCACACGCGCAGTCGAGGCCGAGCGCAGCCGCATTTCGCGCGATTTGCACGACGGCATTCTGCAAACTCTGATGAGCCTTAATATTCAACTGGGCGTTCTCGGAAAGAAGGCAACCGTTGCGCCCGAAGCGGCGTCGCAGGACTTGGCGTTGCTGCAAAAAACGGTCAAACAGGAAGGCGAGGAGCTCCGCCAAATGGTCAAGGACCTCCGTCCGTTGCGGGTGGAAAGCGCCGACCTGCGCGAAATGATGTATGGATTTGCGGAACGCTACCACAATGAATCGGGCTTGGTGGTGGATTTGTTTCTCGAGGAGAACGATTTGCGCGCTCCCGACCGCATTTGCCGCGAAGTGTTCCAGATATACCGTGAGTCACTCAATAATATAAAAAAGCATGCGCATGCCAGCCACGTCGTGGTAAAACTATGGCAAGACGACACGAAAGTGTTTTTGGTTGTCGACGATAACGGGCAGGGATTCAGCTTTTCGGGCAAATTCAACAGCGAAGAGCTCGATCGCCTGCGCTTGGGACCCATTTCGATTAAAGAAAGAACGAGGACTGTGGGGGGCGTCCTGACCGTGGAGTCGAACCCGGGGCACGGGGCGCGTTTGACTATCGAAATACCGCTGAATTGACAGCAAAATGGCCCAGCAAATGAGTAAAACGAAAACGCCTGTGCGGATTTTGATCGCCGACGACCACGCCATTTTTCGCGATGGGCTGCGCAAGTTGTTCGACGGTCATGACGAAGTCTCTATCGTCGGCGAGGCTTCGAATGGAAACGAATGCGTAAAAATGTTGGCGAAGCTTAAGCCCGACATTCTCCTGCTGGATTTGCGGATGCCCGAAAAGGATGGCCTCGGCGTCCTTGAGGAGATCAATTTCGATTCCGTTCCAACCAGAGTGATTGTGCTCACCGCAGCCGAGGACGACCGCGACGTGGTGCGCGCCATGCGCCTCGGCGCCCGCGGCGTGGTGTTGAAACAATCTGCCAGCGATTTGCTGTTGAAGAGCATCAAAAAGGTTCATGACGGCGAAATCTGGCTCGATAATCGCATGACCGCTGAAGTGATTGACGCGTTTAAGCGTTCTGCCGAGTCCGGCCAGCGCCGCGACAAGCCGCTGCTCAGCGACCGCGAAAAGGAAATTGTGCAACTCGTGGCCCAGGGGTTTCGCAATCGGGAAATCGGCGAGAAGCTTTTTATCAGCGAGCAAACCGTCAAAAATCATCTGCACAATATTTTCGACAAGCTGGGCGTCTCCGACCGGCTGGAATTGGCGCTCTATGCGATTCATCACCGGCTGATTGATCAGGCTTAGCAGGGGCGTTGCACCGAGATGAGGGAGTGAAGCTTTCCGAATTTCCACAGGGTTGTCATTTAGAGCTGTATCCCTTCCTTTGCGAACGACCTGCGGCAAATGTCGTACATCATAGAAATTGATGGCTGATGACCCTCATCCACGCGTGTGCCCTCGCTGCGGGAGAGAAATTCCCACGCAGAGCTCGGACTGTCCCAGTTGCGGCCACCATACGTCATTTTTGCATTCGCAAGAAACCGTGCTCACCATTAGCCTGCTGATTGCTCTGATTTTGTTTCTGATAACGGGTGCGGTCGCGCGGGGATACCACGAAAAATTGCACGCGCTCGCAGGCCAGTGGTTCCAAGCCGCGCAAAACGATTTGAATGCGGGAAAAACCGCCGCGGCCTTGACCGATTTGCGGAATGCGCTGGCTTACGAGCCCACCGATCCTCGGATACAGTTCCGCTTGGCGCAGGCGCTAATCGCCGATGGTCGCGATGACGAAGCGCGCTCCTATCTCGAAGGGCTTTTGGCGCATTCACCTTCCGACGCCGAAGTGAATTTGGAGCTTGCGCGCATTGCCGCGAAATCCGGCAATGAGCGCGACGCGCTTCGCTATTACCATGGTGCGATTTATGGCGTCTGGCCGGACCATCCTCGGCAAGACCGGCTGAATACGAGGCTGGAGTTATGCCGCTTTTTGCTGGCCCGCAATGACGACGCGGGCGCGGATGGCGAATTGATTGCCCTGCAATCGGACCTTCCGGGAAAAAATGCGACGCCGCTGCACGAGCAAACAGCGGAACTGTTTCTGAAGGCTGGCGACGCTCGAAGGGCCCTCGCCGAATTCCGAGTGGTGCTCAACTCGCCGCATGCACCAGCGGCCGCGTGGAAAGGCGCGGGTAAGGCCGCGTTTACGCTCGGCTATTTCGCCGCAGCAGAACATTATTTGCAGATCGCGACGCGACTGCATCAGAGCAATCCGGAAATCGCGGCGGAATTGCAGTCCTCGCGATTGGTACAGCAGTGGGATCCCTATTTGCGAGGGTTGACGGCGCCGGAAAAATGGGCGCGGACTCGTCATGTTTTTCTTGCCGCCACCGCACGCCTCAAAACGTGTGCAAAAAGCAGCGGAATACAATTGTCGGCGCCACGCCGCCCGGTCCAAGGCAAGACAAAAGCTTCCCCCAATGCCGAAGCGGCTTCCGCATCGAACGGTGAAGCAAACACTGCCAACCCCCTGGATCTGGTCGCGCTTTACCAAAAGGCCCGGACCCTCCAGCCGCAGCTGGCCGACTGGAATCTGAGAGGACATCCGGAAACAATCGATGCCGCCATGAATTTGGTCTTCGCGATTGAAAGTGCTACGGCGCAAACGTGCGGGCAACCCGCTGGATTGGACGCTGCGCTGTTGGTGTTGCGGAAAACCATGCAGAGCAGAGAGCGATGAGCGAGATTGCCGGCGGCCTCCCGGCGGAAATTCCTCCCTTGGCGGAGGCGCTTCGCGGGAGCAACAAAAAGAAACGTACGCGAATCGAGCGCCTCTGGACCGTTTGGCGCCGAAAAACGCTCACCCTGCGCGAAGGTCAGCTTTTCTTTCTGCTGGCAATCGTTATCGGATTGCTTTCGGGCTCAGTGGTCGTTTGTTTCCGCGTGACGATTGAGTGGGTGCGGTTCTGGCTGCTCGGCCCCTCGATCGCTCCTTCGCCCCTGCGCGTCGTGCTGGCGCCCACGCTGGCCGGCATCGGAGTGGCTCTGCTGGTGATCTATTTGTTCAAAAGATCGCGCGGCAGCGGTGTCAATCAGACCAAGGCGGCCGTCTTTATTTACGACGGCTACGTTTCGTTTCGCACCGTAATCGGGAAATTCATCACCTGCGCTCTGTCAATCGGAAGCGGCCAATCGCTTGGCCCTGAAGATCCCTCCTTGCAGATGGGCGCGGGAATCGCTTCCGTGCTCGGGCGCAGCCTGCGCTTGTCGAAGGAAAAGCAGAGATTGCTGGCCCCGATTGGTGCAGCTGCTGGATTGGCTGCGGCGTTTAACGCGCCCATTTCGGCCACGATTTTCGTCATCGAAGAGATTATCGGCACCTGGAGCGGCGGCGTGCTTGGCGCCGTCATTCTTGCTGCTGTTTCCAGCGTGGTCGTGATGCGCGAATTTCTCGGCAGTGCGCCGATGTTTCGCGTGCCCGCCGTGGTATTCCACAAGCCCACCGAGCTGATTGGCTACGCCGTGCTGGGATGCATCAGCGGTGTTGCGGGATTGGCCTTTCTGAAATTCGTTGCATATTTCCGGCCCAAACTCAAGAAATTGCCGCGCTGGACTCAATTCGTTCAGCCGGCGAGCGCCGGTCTTCTGATTGGAATCATCGGAATCTGGCTGCCGCAAATAATGGGCAGCGGCTATCCTGTAATTGATCAGGTACTTCACGATCAATTCGTCTGGAAAACCCTGCTGCTCTTGGGACTTGTAAAAATCGTTGCAACCGGTATCTCGTTTGTCAGCGGTACTCCCGGCGGTATGTTTGCGCCGACTCTTTTTATCGGAGCCGCCCTGGGAGGCGCGGTGGGCGGATTCGAGCACCTGGTTTTTCACCAGCCCGCATCTGCAATTCCCGAATTCGCCCTCGTCGGCATGGGAACATTTTTTGCCGCATTTTTGCGCGTTCCCATTACTTCTGTGTTTATGGTTGTTGAGGTGAGCCAGCACTACACCTTGATTGTTCCCACGATCATCGCCAACATGATTGCCTATTTCATTTCGCGGCGATACCAAAAAGTGCCCCTTTTCGACTTTTTGGCGCGGCAGGATGGTTTCTTCCTTCCTTCCCTTGAAGAAATGCGCGAACAGACGACCCTTCGCGTCGAGGACGCCATGCGCTCTTCCGCGGGCATCGTCTTCCGCGAAGACAATTTGCGGTTGCTCCTCGAGCAGACCGAAGTTAAAAACGGCGCCCAAATTCTTCTTTGGAAATCGGATGGCGGGTGGGTTGTCGCTGCCCGAGAGGAAGCTCAGCAGGTCGCCTTAAACGGCGCTTCAGCCGCGAATCTCTCGACCAAAGGCCCCGTGCCTCAGTTATATCCAGACCAGCATCTCGACGAGGCGCTTCGAGTGATAGGCGATTGGCCGCTGGTGCCCGTGGTCAACCGGGCCAACCTGGAAAAGGTCGAAGGCGTTCTTTCGCTCGATGATATCCTGCACAAGTACAGAAGCTAATCGCAAGCGACGCAAAAATTAGAACAGTTTCCAAGTTGCTGAAAATAAAGAAGAAAAATATTTCTAATCGCAAATTTGTTGCACAGTTCCGCTTTCCGGGCCCGCTCGAAATCTCTCGAAGGCGCTCGCCTCCAGAATTTTTGAACCGCAATTCGAATTCTAGTACTTCCGTACCGGCAACCCCGCGGGCAAAATGAGCCTTGCGGCCTATTTGAGACGCAGGCAAGATGCATCTATCCTGTCGAGTGAAGCTCATAGGACTTCGGTAGAAAGGGTTATCCCAGTGGCCCAAAAAGAGCGCAGGTTAACGCGTCGCTTTCAGATGAGACTGCCTTTGAAGGTGCGGTGGAGCGGCGAGGCCGCCCTCGCCGGCGAGGCGAACACCCAGACGAAGGAGGTTAGTTCGCGCGGGATCTACTTTTTCTTGCCGAAGGAATTGAAAAGCGGTGCACCCCTTGAGATTGTCATGACCCTTCCCCATGAAGTCACGCTCGCCGGGCCTGTAAAAGTGCGCTGCCTTGGCCACGTAGTTCGTACTGACGCCGCGCGGGAGCAGGATATCGGAGTGGCCGCAGCTATAGAGCGATATGAGTTCCTGCGCGACGGAGAAGCGCCATCGCCAAACTGAATTCTTGCCTCGCAACTCGCTGGGCAGGAATGAGCCGGCGGAGTGGGTCCCTCAGCCACCACCGCCGGCTTTTTTGTGCTTGGGGAAAACAAGCCGTGCTGCTCATGGGCCTGTTCCTGGGGAACTTTCCAGAAATAGCTACCATATCGATTTGGTCCGTGGCGACAAACTGATTTCAAAAAAGCCCGCGACCGGCAATCTGCCGTATTGTGGCGGCACATTCAGCGGCGCAGCTCGATCCGTGGGAGTTGCTGCGTGCACGCAGAGTCGCCTTTTCAGGCGCGGCGCTCCAGCGCTCCGCGGTCCCAATTCCCGAGGGCAGCGCCCGCTTCGTACGCGCTTTGCGCAAAATCCAGCAGCATCGTCCGCGGATTTGCGCTGCGCCGCACTTCCTCGTACGGTAGAAAAAATTCGCTCATCTTTTCGTCGTAAAACGCCGCCGCTGGTTGTAGCTTCGCATTCGCAAATCCTGCCGGCTCCGGCGCAGCGTAAGCATAAAACGCTGCGTCAATCGCGCCCGCCGTCCCCGGCCAGAATCCCACGCTGTTTACCTCATGCGAATACGCTTCACGCGTGATTTTGTCCGCGCCCGGACGCTCCGGTGCGCGCCGGCCCGAAAATCGCGTCACTGCCAGGTCAAAGCTACCCCAGAAAAAATGCACCGGACTCGATTTGCCGATGAATCGCGCGCGAAATTCATTGAGTACCGCGTCAATCGCAACCAGAGCGCGCCAGAAGCGGTTCGCATATTTCGCGTCATACGATGCATGTGTGCGGTCTTCGTCAAAGCGAATCGGATTGGGGATTTCCACGGGCATTGGCCAGATTTTCACGGGAATGCCCAGCGACGCGAGCGCACCCATGAATTCCCGGTAAAAATCCGCAACGGAACGCGGCGCAAGTTCGAGCGTGCGGTTCGCCCCATCACAAACCTTAATTTCCAAAACGTGCCGCACAAAATCGAATTGAATTTCAAACGCGCGATCCAGGTAGGGAATCGCCGAAGTCGTTAATCCGCGGCTATTCACGTACAATGCCACTGACCACCAGTGATTCACGCGCGGCGCCAGCGCCAGCCGCACTTTGCCGGCCATTTGCGTCCACATGTGCAGCGTGGCGCGCGTCGGCTCCCATTCTGCAAGCGGCAGTGCGGGCCAGGCGGCGTCTTCAGCGGATTTCGTTTCAGCGTTCATGTTCTTAGGAATGAAAACTACTCCAGCATGATTTCGTCCACGTAGCACCAGCGCCAGTCCTCGCCGGGCTCGAACGACTGAATGATCGGATGTCGCGTCGCGTGAAAATGCTTGGTGGCGTGCCTGTTTTTGGACGAATCACAGCAGCCCACGTGCCCGCACGTCAGGCACAGCCGCAGATGCACCCACGTATCGCCCATCTTTAGGCATTCTTCGCATCCTTTGGCGCTTGTTGTGACTTTGCGGATTTCTTTCACATGCGCACACGCCGCACTCATGGGATTCACCTCTGGCCGCATTCTACGCTAGCAGCCCGCGTATGAAAATCCCACCAACGTCCGGCGACTAGGACGCGAAAAGCAGTGCGCAGAGCTTGATCCGCGATCGCGTCCTAAATGCATAAAATTCGGGATGACGCCGGCATACAATCGGTTCGTGGATAGGGGGTTCGCAGCTTTTGCCGTGACGGAGGATCAAAACCGCCTGTCTCTTGGCCCCCAAAAATTCCTACGCAAATGAGTGCTTGCCTGTCAGTACGTCAGAGACCAGCCTAGGAGGGTCACAGCCAGTACGCCCACCAGCGCCAGGAGGCTCACGACGCTCAGCACTTTGCCGTGGCCCAGCAGCGAATCGCGTGTCTGCCGATGAATGCACAGCAGCGTCAGCACAAAAGCCACGGCAGCCCACGCCAGTGTCGCCGGCATCCCCGGATACCTTCCAATTAGCGACATAAATTGGTCCGGCGCCTGTCCGGCAGGCACCCACCACGGAATCAATGGCGTCGCTGCCGCCGCGAACACGAACATCAACAGTTTTTTGGTAATCCAGCGCTTGATTTTCGGCCGGGTTCCGCGCATCTTGGCGCGCCGCCACACAAAATAGTCCCATGCCAGTAGGGCGCCAATCAGCGGAACCCATCCGTAGATTGCAAATTTTTGGTCGAACCAGAACCATCCGCGAAAAAGCCGCGCGGCACGCCGCGCGTGGTCCAGCCGCGGCAGAACGAACCACGCGGCCGCCGAATTACACGCCACTGCCGCCAGCAGCGTCACCAGGCTCATTAGCTGGAACCATTGCCGCGTGGGCACAGCTCCGCATCCTGCGCACACTCGGTGTTTGGGCTCGAATTCCGACCCACAGTGCTCGCAGAAAAAGCTCTCCGCCAGCGTCCCTGCGGTTGAGGCCATTGCCAAAAGCTTAGTTCAATTGCGCTGCAGCAAACCACTGTACGGGAGTGCAGATTTGGCGCTGGTACCAAAGGCGAGCGTCAAATGGTGCCGAGGGGGAGAATCGAACTCCCTACGCCGGCCTTTTCAGGGCCGCGCTCTACCAATGAGCTACCTCGGCACGGGGAACTGGTACAGATTTTACGGAATAGTCTCCCGCTCGCAAAGCGAAAACGGAAAGGTAGCCCCAATGCAAAGTCAGGGCGCCGCCACGGCGAAACAGCAAACCTCACTATTCCGGTTTGACGATTAAAACAGCGTCGTTTGGGTTGAGATGTGGCGCCTGCAAAATTGCGAAATGCGTCAATTTTATCTTATCCAGCCTCTTTGGAAGCGCGGACTCCAGCGTATCTGGTCCTTACAGCGGCTGTACAGCTCTCCATGCCTGGGAATGAGAAACCAGCACCGGGGTCCGCTGTCGAGATCAGTAATCGCCTGGCCGGCGCTTCAACACGGGAGGTTTGGAACCATTCGGCTTTTTGCGCCTCAGCGTCGGTGCCCGGTCCTGCTGGATCTGAATCTTTTCGCGCGATACGTCCTCTTCCAGGCGTTTCTTGACGCGCTCAAACGTGGATGTGTCCACCAGGTATTCCGGGCGAGGAGGCAAAATCGTGGCAATCTCCTTCTGAACGGCCGCAATGCGGCTCGCCGTTGCCGGATGGTCGGAAAAAATCGTCGGAATACTGCTGGGCTGTTTTTGCTCTTGCGCCGTCACCTTTTCAAAAAAATCGACGAAAGCATTCGGATCGTACCCGGCCTTGTACATATATTCCAGGCCCAGGTAATCGGCCTGCGCTTCGTCCTCCCGGCTGAACTTCAAAAATGCCAGCGGAACCGCGGCGTCAATGCCTTCATACATCGCATAGCCCGCCCAGGTGTAAGGAATCACCATGCTCAGCGGAATGGAGGCAATTTGCGCAATGTCCCCTTTGGTCGCCTGTTTCGCGCCGTGACATGCGGCCACGTGCGCAATTTCATGTCCCATTACCCCGGCCAGTTCCGCTTCGTTATCGGCATGCAAAATAACTCCGCTATTCACAAAAACAAATCCGCCCGGAAGCGAAAACGCATTCAGCACATCGGAATCAATTACGTGAAAGCTGTATGGAACCGTCGCGTCCGAATTCCGCACCAGCCGCTGCCCCACCTTATTTACGTAGTCTGTAACCACCGGATCCTTGATCAACTTCGACATGCGTATGACCCGCTCGGCCACTTGCTTGCCCATGGCGATTTGACGCTGCATCGAATAAAAATTCAATCCGCTGCAGACGTTCCGATCGCCAATTTGGTTGACGTTCGCCCATTTTCGCTGCCAGCCCGAATACCCGGAATCTTGAATCAGTTTTTTCTCGGAAATTGCGTTTGTCGCAGACGTTCTATTCGATGCAAATGCGGGCGCGCTGAAGAGTGCTGCTGCCGCTGTGCCGGCCGCCAGCGAACGTATCCACCTCATGTGCACCTCCGGATTCGCTCTCAGCTTCCATTTGATTTAGATACCCTTCGCTGGAGGAAGGATGCCGTGCCTCAAGGCTTTGTTGTAAATGGTTTTGCAAGGGCTCCCTGCGCGTTTTTTACGCCCCGCGATTTGCACAAAAATGTCGCTTCGCGTAATATCTATTCGCGGGGTGGAGCAGCCTGGTAGCTCGTCGGGCTCATAACCCGGAGGTCGTTGGTTCAAATCCAACCCCCGCAACCATTTTTCAGCCCCATCCTTCGTACCGCATTCTCCAATTGCCCTTGTCGCGCAGCGATCCAAGGCGCGTAGTGTTTCTGAGTATCTCTCACGCCGCTGTGATCGCGACGGGTTTTCTGCGCGCACGTAAGGCTATGGCGACGGTATAAACGAAGCATTCGACAATCTTCCGTGCACGCGCTCCACGACGGCTTGAGGAATCCTCAGCGTGCGATAGCGCGGTTTGCGCCGCATATCATTCTGTCCGAGGATTAGGACACGTTCCTCATTTTCAAACATTCAGCGAATCGCATCTACCGACACGCTCCAACTGCGGCGATCCAAAGACGTAGCAAGGTCTTCGACGCCCGCTTTCTGCGCAGCTTGTGGAATAGTAGGCATTCTTGGTATCGTAGCAAAATGAGCGATACCAAAGAACAAATCGAAAACTGCATCGTTAGCTTAGGAGCGCGAGAATTTTTGCGACTGCCCACCGGCGAACGATTGTTTGTGCTGGATGATTCGCGCTCTCTCGTGATAATTGAAACGAAAGACAGCTTCGAAATAATTGTCAGGCACCAAAAGGCGCAACAACTTTGCTGGAATTAGAAATAGCTTGCGCGTTTTCGGAACCAGGCAAGCCACGATGCGTAATTAAAAATTTTGGCCGGACTCGCGCACGGCTGCCGGCTGCGCCTGCTATGCCGTCTATCTCGATGGCAAGCTCGTCCGCTATGATGACGCTGTTTCAGCCTCCCATCATGGCCGATGTGCAGTTCGACCAGGCCATGAAGGAGATGGGTATCGAGATGGCGAAGCTCAAGGAGGTGTTGGAGCGTTAGCCGATTCGTTCCCGCTTCGTTTGGTGCAGTTCAACCCGGTGTTTGCATCTCGCGTTTTGCCTGTCGGAAACCACCGTACGACTTAAACGTCTTGTGCTTCGTCCGCGCCGGTGTGGCGTATCAGAGTTTCCTGTTCTCACGAAGTCCGCTTACAGTTTCTCACGGTGATATCGTATGATGTCGCCATGCGAAATCTTAACCGCAGTCTGGCGCTGTTCGCTTGCATCGGCGCGTGCATGGCCGTCACCGTTCCGGCTCGCGCACAGAAGTTCAACTTCCCGACAAACGAAGATCTCCGCCATGTGGGCGCGCTCGCTGGTCCGCAGCTCTCCCCGGACGGCAAAGACGTCTTGCTCGAGGTGGCCGACTCCGCGAACAAGGGTGGAAGAGAGCATATTTGGCTGGTGAATATTCGGCAGAACACTGCACGCGAGCTTACCTACACGCCGGCGAGCGATTTCTCTACCGACAGACGGGGTGAGTTCGCGGCTACATGGATGCCCGATGGCGGCAGTATCCTTTTCCTCGCTCATCGGGGAAAGTTCACGAAACTCTACCGTCTGCCCATGGATGGCGGTGAAGCGCGCCCCTATGATCTAAAGGTGCTCCCTCCAGTTGATGAATCCAAATCTGCTGACGCGGTACCGCCCGTCAAGGGTGCCGCTGCAGGAAAAGCAGCGCCCATAGAGATCAATGTTTCCTTCTACTCTGTCTCGCCAAACGGAAAATTCATCGCCGTCACGGCGCGCGACCCCGAAACCCCGGGAGAAGCAAAAGAAAAGAGAGAAAAGGCCGACGCTGTATGGGTCGATCACGACCCTCATGGCACGCGCCTCTACTTGCTCCATCCGGCCGGCGGAAAACTTGTGCCCACAAGCGTTCCGCCTGATGTGAGACGAGTCGCATGGAGCAAGCGCGGGAATCGGCTCGTCGCGATTGTGTCGGGTATGAATCAAGTATCTGACCTTCACCCCGCGAACAGCGCCTGGTTGCTCGACGTTGCGGATCCGGCTCATCCAAAAAGGCTCGCCGAAGTTCCGGCCACCATAGAAGGCGGTGCATGGTCGCAAACCGGCAGCACCTTCTACTTCCTTGCGCAGTGCGCTGGGAATGCTCCGCCAGGTTATAGCGACCTCTACGCGCTCAATCTCGCTACCGGCAAAATCACCGATCTGACCGGCGGGTTTTCCGGCTCTCTTGGCTACGGCCTGCCTCTGGCCACCCGCGCCGGCGTTTTGCAAACCGTTCAGGTTGGCACGCGTGTGACTCTGCTCGAAGTGAGCAGCAGCGCGAACCGTGTCCTCCACTTCGCTATGCCTGTTGTCCGCCAGATGGAAACCAACGCCACACAGACTGGCTGGGTCTGGCTCGGCACCGGCAGCGCGACCCCGACAACGCTGTACTATGCTGCGCGGCTCGGAGATCAACCGATAGCCCTGCATGCGCCTTCCGTGATTCCCAAGCCATGGACACCCGTGCATGCGAAAATTGTGCGCTGGACGAATGGCGGCCTCGACCTGGAAGGCCTTTTGTATCTGCCTCCAGAAGCCACCACCGGCCAGAAGGTGCCGCTCGTTGTCGATGTACACGGCGGTCCCACCGGCGCATGGATCGACGATTATTCCGTATTCAACGAGTTCCTCCTCGGCCATGGATGGGCGGTCTTTGAGCCAAATCCCCGGGGCAGCACCGGCTACGGAAGGAAATTCGTCGCAGCCAACTACAATGACCTCGGCGGCGGAGACTATCGTGACATCATGGCCGGCGTCGACGCGATCATCGCGAAAAACCCGATCAACGCCGCCCGCATGGTCCTCATGGGCTACAGCTACGGAGGCGAGATGGCCGGCTTTGTCGAGGGGAAAACCACCCGCTTCAAAGCCATTATTGCCGGCGCGCCGGTCATTGACCAGGAAAGCGAATACGGCACCGAAGGCGGTTCCTGGTACGACCGCTGGTTCTACGGTCTGCCCTGGGAGCATTCAGCCGATGCTTGGCGCCAAAGCCCTCTCGCCTGGGCAAGTCATGCCAAAACCCCGATGCTCCTGCTTCAGGGGCAAGCCGATACCACCGACCCACTTGGGCAAAGCGAGGAAATGTATCGGGCTCTGCGACAAATGGGCGTACCGGTGGATCTGGTCGAATACCCGCGTGAAAATCACGGTCCGCTCGCCGAGGGAATCTTCGGCATGCCCAGCCCGGAGCCGTGGCACGGCTTTGACGCGCGTCGGCGAATCGTGAAGTTCATCGACGCGGCGTTCGCCAAATGACCCCAAGCAGCTTCTGTGCGTCAGCCGCTCTGACCATGCGTTCCCGTTTGCCGGGAGCAGGAGCCGCCGCGGATTCCGCTCGGTTCGCATAGCGAGCCGGTTGCCGAAAAAGTCGTCGGCCGGTTTCCGGTTTCCATTCCGAGGCAAGTTCCCCGAACACGCCTCCGGGTCATTAATCTTTGACAATGCCTCGGCACTTATTGATGATACAAAACGTTCGCATAGCGCGTAGCTTGCCGCTGGCCAGTATTTCATTTGAGGATATAACGCATGAAACGAATCTCATTGCTTTTGAGCGCGGTGGCTCTTTTTCTGTCCGTGCCTTGCTTCGGACAGACGGATGCGGTGGCTCCAGCCGGCCCCGTTGCGCTCACCGTGCGATTGCCAAAGCCGCAACAGGAGATCTTATATGTGCATGAGGTGATGCCGGTCAGGCCCGGACCGCTGACTCTTTACTACCCGAAGTACATTCCGGGCGACCATGCGCCCGACGGCCCAATCGGCATAATGATGGGCCTGCAAATCACCGCCGGCGGCAAACGGATCGCATGGCGACGCGACGAAGTGGACATGTTCACGTTTCATTTGACGGTGCCGGCGGGCGTCAATCGAATCAATATCCGCTTCCAGTTTCCCGCAAGCGACCGCGTCACCCCGCGTCTCCTCGGTCTCGAGTGGAATACGGTGGCGCTGTATCAGGCCGGCTATCCCACCAAAGAGGAGATCTACCATCCAACGCTGGTCATCCCCGCCGGTTGGCGCTACGCGACGGCTCTGACCACCGAGGAAGACAGCGGCGGGCGCATCACTTTCAAGCCTGTACCGTTCAACACCCTCGTTGATTCACCCGTGATTGCCGGCAAATATTTTCGAGAGCTGAATCTCACCCCGGCCGACTCGTCCGTGCATCGCTATCTCGATATGGTCGGCGACAATGCGGCAGCGCTTGACATTTCCGCGGCCCAGGTCGCCGATTATCGCCGTCTGGTCGAACAGGCGCAGGCTCTGTTTCACTCCCATCACTACAACAACTATCACTTCCTCCTGACCTTAAGCGATTATGTTTCGACCGGCGGCCTGGAGCACCACCAGTCCAGCGATGATCGCGCCCGTAGCGGCACGAAGATGTTTGCCGATGCGGATCATTTCATGCTCGATGCCTCGCTTTTGCCGCATGAATACACCCACTCATGGAACGGCAAATTCATGCGCCCAGCCGGGCTGTGGCAGCCCAACTTTGAGCGTCCCGAACATACAGCCATGATTTGGGTATACGAAGGTCTCACCACCTATCTCGGAGACGTGTTGTCGGCACGAAGCGGGTTGTGGTCACCGGACACATGGCGTCAGGCCATCGCCTATCGCGCGGCCATAATGGCGCACCACCCCGGCCGCGCATGGCGCCCGCTGATCGACACCACGACCGCTGCGCAGTTGCTCTACAGTTCCCCGACCGCTTGGGCGAACTGGCGTCGGCAAATCGATTTCTATCGCGAAGGCGAACTCCTGTGGCTTGCCGTGGACACGAAAATCCGAACGCTGAGCCACGATCGGCGTTCCATTGACGATTTCGCTCGCCGATTTTTCGGCGTGGACAACGGCAGCTTTATCACCCATACCTACACCTTCGAGGACGTCGTCGGTGCGCTCAATGCCGTTCAACCTTATGACTGGGCAAGCTTCCTGCACAATTGGCTGTACGGCGTTGGCTCGGACGTTCCGCTGCTCTCCGGCATCACCGCCTCCGGCTGGCGTCTGGCCTATTCCGATAAGCCTTCGCGGTTCCAGACGGCGGTTGAGAACGTCGGCGAGGATGAACTCAGCAGGCATGGCGTCAATGCAATGTTCTCGGTAGGCTTGTTTCTCGATTCGCAAGGCAAGATAGAAGATGTGTTATGGAATGGCCCGGCTTTCAAGGCTGGGCTCGCTCCGGGTATGACGCTGGTGGCCATTGATGGACAGCCGTACAGCACCGCCGTGTTGCGAAGCGAAATCGCCGCAACGCGCCAGACCCGCAAGCCGCTACGGATGACCGCAAAGGGCGATGGCGTCACCGGAGTCTACACCGTCTACTACGACGGTGGAGTGCAATACCCGCACCTTGTCCGTGTGCCGGGCGCGACCGATTACCTGAAGCAGATCCTCGCGCCAAAACCGTTGGACAATGGCTCGTAGCGAACATCTCAAGCTCGTTTGACGGTATTGACGCCTCTCCCTGCGGCGGGCGATGCGGAGGTGAAACTCCCGAGGTGAGGAGTTCGCCGTAGCTTTCTTGGTCTCTCGCGTATTTTGACGAAAAACGCCGGTCCGGTTCATTTGCCATCGGACGTCGTAGAGAGCGTCTTTCCATTCAGTTTCGAACCGTCACACCAACCAATTCGGCCCGAATGAGGTAAGCTTGCTGACGAGGCAAAACGTAAGCTGTCGCCTCGAACAAAGTGCAAGACGAATCACCGAGAGCGAGCGCGCTTCCAGCGCACCGGGAGACAGGGGAGAAGTTATGGCCGAAATTTTTCCATTTCGTGCGGTGCGGTACGATTCGCAACGTGTCGCCCTCGCCGACGTCCTCACCCAGCCCTACGATAAAATCACCCCCGAGATGCAACAGCGCTACTGCGCCGCGAGCCCTTACAATCTGATCGGCATCGAAAAAGGAATGCCGCAGCCCGGCGATTCAGCGCAGGAGAATGTTTACACCCGCGCGGCGAAAAACCTCAATGCCTGGCTCGCGCAGGGAATTTTGCTTCAGGATGCCCGGCCCGCCATTTACGCATATTTTCAAAATTACAATTTGCCTGGAACAACTCGCCGCCTCGAGCGCCGCGGTTTCATCGCTTTGGGCCGCCTGGCCGATTACCGCGAGGGAATCGTTTTTCGTCACGAGCAGACGCTCGCTGCTCCCAAGGCCGACCGCCTCGAACTTCTGCGTCACGCTCGCTGCCAGACCGGCCAGTTGTTTCTGCTCTACGAAGATCCCGCGCGTCGCGTCGATGCGATTTTGGAAGCCGCCGCCGCGGCGCCGCCGCTCGCCGATTTGCATGACGAATACGGCGTGCAGCATCGCCTCTGGGCCGTCTCCGACGCGCCAAATATCCGCGCAATCACCGAAGCCATGGCCGGGCAAAAACTGGTCATCGCCGACGGTCACCATCGCTACGAAACCGCCCTCGCTTATCGCCAGGAATGCCGCGCAAAAAGTGGCCGCCTCGATCCGGAAGCTCCTTGGGAAAAGGCCATGTGGACCTGCTTTAACATTTACCAGAGCGGCCATTCGGACGGCCATCACGAATCCCTCACGATCTTGCCGACCCACCGCCTGGTTCACGGAATCGCCGGCTTCTCCTTTCAGGCCTTTCTGAAATCCGCTTCCCAGTTTTTCAACTGGTACGCCTATTCGTTTGCCGGGGACGAAGAACGGCAGCAGAGCTTCGCCGAATTTCGCCGCGATCTGGAGCGCCGCGGCCGCGCCGGGCACGCCATCGGAACCTACGCTGCGAATCGCGCTTTCTATCTCCTGGTGCTCCGCGATGCCGCCGAAATCGAGCGGCTTCTTCCCGACGTGAGCGCCGCGCAGCGCCGGCTCGACGTCGTTCTGCTCCATCGGCTGCTGTTGCACAAATGCCTGGGCATTACAGCCGAAAAAGTTTCCGCGGAAACGAACGTGCATTATGAGCGAGAAATGGAAACCGCGCTCGCGGCAGTGGACCGCAATCACGCCCAAATCGCCTTTCTGCTCAATCCGGTGCCCGTGAAAACCGTGATGCAAATTGCGCTCGGCGGCGATGTGATGCCGCAAAAGTCCACCGATTTTTATCCGAAACTGCTCAGCGGAATCTGCATTTACAACATGCAGTGACCCGGCTCACGCGCGACGGGGCCGGAAAAGACGGCCGGGAGAAAAATATGAACTCAGATCTGTTTTCGATGCGGGCTCCAAGATCCATCGCGATTTTCTGGATCGCATTCGCGGGAATTTCACTCGCCGGCGCCGCGGCCAAAGCCCGCCCCGCCGAACCGCTGGGCGCAAACGGCAAAACGGCGCCGCGCATGGCCCAAAGGAAAACCAAATCCGAAAAATCCGGCGCCGGTCGCGGGCAACTGCTGCGGCTTGTCGGCGAATACACTCGCGTGGTGAAATTCCTGGGCCAATCCGGCGCTGCGGCCAGGCCCTCCTACGGCGCCTCGAAATTTTCGCCGCTCCTCGGCGGAAAATTCGTTCTGGAAACCAGCCATGATGTTGTTTTTGGCAAGCCCGTGGACGGCCTGCGCATCTATGGCTATGATCCCGCAACAAAGCAGTACCAAATGGCGCGCATGTACACCATGTCCCCCGCAATTACGCTGCTGCAAGGCGCCAGCCGCGACGGCGGGAAAACCATCGTCTATTCGGGCGAAGCTGCCGGTTCGGGCGCCGCTTCCATGCCGCTGCGTGCGACTCTGCGCTGGCTCAGCAACGATGAATTTACGGTGACCATGTCAACCCGCAGCGCCACCGGCAAGGATATGCCGTTTCAGGAGACGATTTACACGCGCAAAAAATAGGGTCTTTGGCCGTTTACCGCAGGCTTTCGAGCTTCTCCGCCATCTCCATCAGCTTTGTGACCGTATTCCAATTTCTGCCCGTGTTCGGAACTTGCAGCGTTCTATCAATCGTGGGCCAGGATAGTTTCGCGCGCCCAACTCCATCCGGAAAATAAATGTACAGCTCGCGTCCGGCAAAAATCGCTTCCTCGGGAGCGATTTTCAACGCGCCGAGGTTGGCACGGGCCTGCGCGCCCGGATCGCGCGCGAGAAACGCAACCAGCAGTTTCGCCGGTTCGATGCCGCGGCGCTTCGCGAACGGATTTTTCGCGATGACTTCGCGCAGTTCGGCGGCCGTGCGCACCATCACCTCCGGCGAAAAACCAAATTTGTCCGCAATTGCGGACTGAATGCGAGCCGCGTGTGAATTGGCCTCAGATGCGCGCGCGCAGAAGACTACATTTCCGCTTTGCACGTACGTCTGGCAATTCGTGAACTTCTGCGCTTCATACAGCGCCCGCAGCGCATCCATTTTTATGATGTGATGTCCGCCGACGTTTACTCCGCGCAGCATCGAAATGTAAACCGGCATAAACCAAAGTATACGATGAGTGCTCCCGTCACATGCGCGATTACACCCAATACGAGCGATCCAGCGTGCGGTACTGAATCGCTTCGCTCAATTGTCGCGGCTGAATTTGCTCGACGCCGTCCAGGTCCGCGATGGTGCGCGCCACTTTCAGGATGCGATCATGCGCCCGAGCGGAAAGCCCCAGCTTCTGTATCGCGTTTTCGAGCAGCCTTTCTCCTTCCGCGGAAATTTCGCAATGCTTGCGCAGCAGTTTCGGCGGCATCTGCGCGTTGGCATAAATCTTTTTCTCGCCTTTGAACCGCTCCAGTTGCACCCCGCGCGCCCGCATCACGCGTTCGCGGACCGTGGCGGACGCTTCCGCCGGATTGCCGTTGCGCAGTTCCTTGTACTTCACCGCCGGCACTTCAATGTGAATGTCAATGCGGTCCAGCAGCGGCCCGGAAATTTTCGAGACGTAGCGCTGAATCTGCGTGGGCGAGCAGTGGCATTCGCGCGTCGGATCCCCGAAAAAGCCGCACGGGCACGGATTCATCGCCGCCGCCAGCATGAAACGCGCCGGAAAATTGAGCGAAAGCGCCGCGCGCGCGATGGAGACCACGCCGTCCTCCAATGGCTGGCGCAGAACTTCCAGCACGTTGCGCTGAAATTCCGGCAGCTCGTCCAGAAAAAGCACGCCGTTGTGTCCAAGCGAAACCTCGCCGGGGCGGGGAACCGCCCCGCCGCCGATGAGCCCCGCGTCGCTGATGGTGTGGTGCGGCGAGCGATACGGCCGCGTGCCCACCAGCCCGCGCGAATCTTCGAGCACGCCGGCCACGCTGTGAATGCGCGTCGTTTCAATCGCTTCCTCCAGCGACATCGGCGGCAGAATGGTCGGAATGCGCTTCGCCAGCATCGTCTTTCCCGCGCCCGGCGGCCCGATGAGCAGGATGTTGTGCGCGCCGGCGCACGCCACCTCCAGCGCGCGCTTCGCCGATTGCTGTCCGCGCACATCCCGCAGGTCCACGGCGTATCCGCTCGCTTCGCACAGCATCGTTTTTGTGTCCACGCGAACCGGCGCAAACGACTCGGGAGAGTTGATCAGGTCGGCAGCCTGCGGCAGGGACTTCACCGCGAAAACGTCGATGCTTTCCACCACCGCGGCTTCCCGCGCGTTTGCTTCCGGCACCACCACGTTCTTAATCCCTTGCTCGCGTGCGGCGATCGCCGCCGAAAGCGCCCCGCGCACCGAACGCACGCTGCCGTCGAGCGAAAGTTCCCCGAGAAACACATAATCGTTCAGCGCTTTTCCAAAAAATGTTCCCTGGCATCCCAGCAAACCCAACGCCATCGGCAGGTCGAACGCCGAGCCCTCCTTGCGCATGTCTGCCGGCGCCAGATTCACGGTCACGGCCTGATGCCCGGGAAAATCGAATCCGCAATTCTTCAGCGCCGCCCGCGTGCGCTCCCGGCTCTCCTTCACCGCAATGTCCGGCAGCCCCACGACGTTGAAATTTCCCGGCTGGCCCGGGCCCACGTCCACTTCCACTTCGACCAGATACGCATCGATGCCGAAAACCGCGGCGCTGTGCGTCTTGAAGAGCATGCGAAGGGGTCTGTCCTTTGCCCGCCGGTATCCTGCCGGTACCGCCGAAAAGATAACCTAAAATCAACGTATACGCCAGATAAACGCGCGGCTCCTCGCACTCAACCGCCGCCGCGCTTTACATTTCCGGGCGCCCCACGTATGCTTGCGGCGCCCTTTCGGCATCCAAGCGGCTTGAAACAAAACAGCGCGGCCGCGCGTAAGAATCAGAAGGGAGGCGATGCGATGTTCGGTTGGATAATACTGGCAATCATTGTCATCCTGATTTTTGTCACCATCGGGATGTACAACAGCCTGGTCAAGCTCAAAGTGCAGTGCGACAACGCCTGGTCCGACATTGATGTCCAGCTCAAGCGCCGCTACGATCTGATTCCCAATCTCGTCGAAACCGTTAAAGGTTACGCCGCCCACGAGCGCGGCACGCTCGAAGGCGTCGTGCAGGCGCGCAACGCGGCCATGTCCGCGCAAGGGCCCGCCGCGAAAGCCGGCGCCGAAAACATGCTCACCTCCGCTCTGCGCCAGGTCTTCGCCCTCGCCGAAGCCTATCCGCAATTGCGCGCGGTCGAGAGCTTCAATCAATTGCAGGCCACGTTGAACCAGCTCGAAGACAGCATCCAGAACGCGCGCCGCTACTACAACGCCGTCGTCCGCGATTTCAATACCAAGATTATGGAGTTTCCGTCCAACATCATCGCCGGCATGTTCAATTTCAAATCCCGCGAATTTTTCGAAGTCCAGGCGCCGGCGGAACGCGAAGTTCCCAAAGTCAGTTTTCAGCCCGGTGCACCGCAGTAATTCGGCCGATATGCTCAGCCTGCGCCGCGCCGCAATCGCTTTTCTCCTGCTCGCCTCGGTTTCCTTCGCGCTCGCCGCTCCGGCGAATGCCCGCCAGCTCGCCATCCAGAGCTTCGACGCCCGCATCACCATTCATCGCGACTCCACCATGGACGTCACTGAGATTCTCGAGGTCAATTTTCAGGGCGCCTGGCACGGCATCTATCGCAACATTCCCGTCGAATATCGCGGCTCGCTGGGTCTGAACTACACGCTCTTTCTCGAACCCCAGAGCGTCACCGACGCCGACGGCCGCCCTCTGAAATACGAAGTCTCGCGGCAGGGCGCTTACAAGCGCTTCAAAATTTACGTCCCGGACGCCGTTGATGCCGTCCGGACCATCATCATTCGTTACAAAGTTCTCGATGCGCTCCGTTTTTTCCCCAATCACGACGAGCTCTACTGGAACGTCACCGGAAACGAATGGGACGCGCCCATTCAAAGCGCCTCCGCGCGTATCGTTCTCCCGCCAGGCACCACCGGACTCCATGCCATAGCCTTCACCGGCGCTTACGGCTCGCGCGCGCAAAATGCAACCGTCAACACCGCCGGCAATACCGTCCAGATTCAAACCCAGGAGCCTCTCGGATTTCACGCCGGCCTCACCGCCGTCGTCGGTTGGAATAAAGGATTCGTCCATCCGCCCGGCGCGTGGCAGAAAATTTCCATGTTTCTGCGGAGCAACTGGCCGTTTTTCATTCCCATTGCCGCATTTTTCATCATGGGCTGGTTTTGGTACGCCAAAGGACGCGACCCGCGCCGCAATCCCATCACCGTCCAGTATGAAGCTCCCGACGGCCTGTCTCCCGGCGAAGTCGGAACCCTCGTGGACAACGAAGTCTCCATGCGCGACATTACCGCCGGCATTGTCGATTTGGCCGTCCGCGGATATCTGAAAATCGAAGAGCAGAATAACAGCCAGGCGCTCGGCCTCGTGCACCACAAAAATTTCATTTTTCACCGCCTCAAACCGCCGCAGGATTGGTCCGCTCTCAAACCTCACGAACAGGAACTTTTAGGCGCGCTCTTTGACAACGGCGCCGACGACCAGGTATCCATCGCCGACCTGCAAAGCAGCTTCTACGTGCACCTGCCGGCCATTCGCAACCGTGTCTTCGATGCCCTCCTCGATAAAAATTATTATTCGCGCCGGCCCGATACCCTCCATCAGGGCTACATCGGCGCCGCGATGATTATCGGCTTCGGCTCCTTCTTTCTCGCCGGGCCGCTCTCCAATTCGCTCGGAACTTCCCCCGTCACTTTGATTCTCTCCGGCATTTTCACCGCCGCGATCGTCGCTCTGTTCGGCATGCGCATGTCCGCCCGCACCGTCGCGGGCGAGCGCGAACTTGAAAAGGTCCTCGGCTTTGAGGATTTTCTCGGCCGCGTCGAAAAAGATCAGATTCAGCGCCTCGAAAAAACGCCGGAGACCTTCGAGAAATATCTCCCTTACGCCATGGCCCTGCGCGTCGAAAAAAAATGGGCCGGCGCGTTTCAAGATATTTACCGCCAGCCGCCGGCGTGGTACTCCGGGCCCTTCAGCGGCGGTTTTCAAACTCTGTTTTTGATCAACGAACTCAACTTCATGTCCATGCAGACCGGTGCCGCCATGGCCTCTACCCCGCGCAGCGCCGGCGGCATCGGCGGCTCCGGTTTTGGCGGCGGCGGCTTTTCCGGCGGCGGATTCGGCGGGGGCGGCGGCGGCGGTTTCTAAAAAACAGCAGCGCGGTTTTCCCTCGCGGAATTTCCGCAGGTATTTCCCCCGGCCGGTGTAAATTCAGAGCGTCCAAGGACGCTTTTCCGCTTCACCGTGCAGAATTCAACCGAAGCCGCGGCGCTTCGCGGGCTGGCCTCCGAGCAAGCTCGTGCGCTCCTGCGCCAGTTCGGCCCCAATGCCGTCATGGAGCCGAAAAAGCATCCGCTTCTCGCCTTCCTCCGAAAATTCTGGGCGCCCGTGCCGTGGTTGCTCGAGGCCACCATCATCCTCGAGGTGATTCTCGGCAAAACTCCGGAGGCCGTCATCATTGCCTTCCTTCTGCTTTTCAACGCCTCTTTGAGCCTCTTTCAAGAGCGCAAAGCCCACAATGCGCTCGAGGCTTTGCGCCGGCGCCTGCCGGTTCGCGCGCGCGTACTCCGCGACGGCCAGTGGAAAGTCCTCGACGCGCAGGAAATCGTCCCCGGAGATGCGATTCACGTGCGCATGGGCGACCTCATTCCTGCCGACATGCGCATCCGCCAGGGCGAAATTCTCCTGGATCTCTCCGCGCTGACCGGCGAGTCTCTCCCCGTCGAGACCGGCTTCGCGAAGATGGCCTTCGCCGGAGCCGTCGTTCGGCGCGGAGAGGCGAGCGGCGAAGTAACCGCCACCGGAGCGCACACCCGTTTCGGCAAAACGGCGGAACTGGTGAGCTCCGCGAAAACCGTCAGCCATCTTCAGTCGCTCATTTTGGCCATCGTTAAATACCTCGTGATTTTCGATTTTGCGCTCGTCGTTTTGCTCTTTGTTTATTCCTACTTCGCGGCCCTTCCGCTTCGCGAGTTGCTTCCCTTTGCCCTGATTCTCTTGGTGGCCTCCGTCCCCGTGGCCCTGCCCGCCACTTTCACGCTGGCCACGGCCATCGGTTCGCTCGATTTGGTGAAAAACGGCGTGCTGGTCACGCGCTTGTCCGCCATCGAAGAAGCTGCAGCCATGGACGTCCTTCTCAGCGACAAAACCGGAACCATCACCGAAAATCGCTTGGCCCTCGTTGCATTGCAGCCCTATGAGCCGTGTACCGAATCGGATCTGCTCCGGTTCGCATCCCTCGCCAGCGATGAGGCCACTCAGGACCCCATTGATCTGGCAATCCTCAGCGCCGCGCGCCGGCGCCAAATTGATTTTTCGCAATGGGAACGCGTGCGTTTTGTGCCTTTCGACCCGGCCACCAAGCTTTCCGAAGCGATTCTGCGCAACCTCGGAAAAGAAATCCGCGCACTCAAGGGTGCCCCGCTCGCCGTTGCCGCTCGCGTCTCCGCTTCGCCGGATTGGAACAAGGACGCCCAAAGGCTGGCCGAACATGGCTACCGCGTTATCGCCGTGGCCGGCGGCGACGAAGGCCATCCGCGACTCGCCGGCCTTTTGGCTTTTGAAGATCCCCCGCGGGCCGATTCCAAGCAACTCATTGAAGATCTCCGCGCTCTCGGTGTCCGGACCGTAATGGTCACCGGCGATGGCGCGGTGACCGCGCGCGCTATCGCGGCGCAGATTGGGCTCGGCGACCGCACTTGCGAGGCCGCTAAACTGCAAAGCGACGCCGGCCTTGCGCCTCTCGATTACGACGTCTTTGCGGGAATTTTTCCTGAAGACAAATTCGCCCTGGCGCGCGCCGTGCAACGCTCCGGCCATGTCGTGGGCATGACCGGCGATGGCGTCAATGATGCGCCGGCCCTGAAGCAGGCCGAAGTCGGAATCGCCGTCTCCACCGCCACCGACGTGGCGAAAGCGGCAGCCAGCCTGGTGCTCACCAGGCCCGGCCTGCGCGATGTGGTCGCCGCCGTCCGCGTAAGCCGCGAGATTTATCAGCGCATGCTCACCTATACCCTCAATAAAATCATGAAAACCATCGAAATTGCCGTGTTCCTCACCGCCGGAGTCCTTCTGGCGCGAAATTTCATCATCACTCCGCTGCTGATTGTTCTTCTGCTTTTCACCAACGATTTCGTGACCATGTCCATCGCCACCGACCGCGTCTCATTTTCGCCGCATCCCGACCGCTGGAATATCCGCACGCTCATGCGCACCGCCGCCGCTCTCGCATCCCTGATGCTGCTGCTGTCCTTCTTCGTGTTTTTCGCGGGACGCGATTTTCTCCGGCTCCCTCTGCCGCAGCTTCAAACGCTGATTTTCGTGATGCTGGTGTTCACCGGCCAGAGCAACGTCTACCTGGTGCGCGAACGAAATCACTTGTGGCGCTCGCGTCCCAGCCGCTGGCTGATGCTGAGCACGGTGATGGACCTGATCGTCGTGAGCCTTCTCGCCGCTCAGGGCGTTTTGATGGCCGCCATTCCTTGGCGCCTGATTGGCGCTCTGTTTCTGCTGGTTTGCGCTTTCGCTCTCGCGGCCGACGCCGCCAAAATTCGAATTTTCCGCCGTTTCGGCGTGCGATAAGCGCCGCGCTTCTCTCGCCGGGCGCCCCGTGGACGTTTGCGAACTGGGTCCTCTTCAGAAATACATCACGATGTGATATAATTTGCCTGTCACATGCGATCCGCGAAATCACAGCCGGCGTCGCGCCACACTGCGGTCTGGAAAGCGGTCCGGCAACTGGCGCAATTCCGCTACCGCCTGCGGCGCTTCCTGCGATTCAGCGAGCAGGCTGCCCGGGCCGCCGGAGTTACGCCGCAGCAGCACCAGTTGATGCTCGGCATCGCCGGTTTCACCGGCGACGGCTGGGCCACTATTTCCGATTTGCAGGAATTTTTGCAGGAGCGCCACAACGCTGTCGTCGCGCTGGTCAATCGCGCCGTGCGCGCGAAACTCGTGCGCAAAACGCATGTCGCGCGTGACCGGCGCTTCGTCCGCGTGGATTTAACCTCCGCCGGAAGGGCCGTGCTCGCGAAACTTTCCGCGCTTCATCGCCGGGAATTGGCTCGTTTTAGCGACGGCTCGTCCGGCGCGCTCTTCCCTCTGTTTCGGGAGCGATAAGAAAATGTCCGTAATCGGAAATCGAAAACGCGCAAAAGCCGAAATTTGATGACGCGAACGTGAAGAGAATTCCATGAATAAATTTCAATCCAGGCTCATGCGGAATCCGCGGCTGCGCAAATATGCCGCGCTCGTCCACGAGGATTTGTCCGCGACCTATTCGCGCGACCTGCATCGCTGGCTCATCGTGGCTCCCATTATGGGCGTTTTCACCGGTCTGCTGGTCACCCTGATCGTCGAAGTCATTCTGCAATGGATGTGGCCGCCCCTTCTGCGGTATTACATCGCCCATCCGCTGGTCATGATTCCCGGAGTTACCGCCGGTTTCGTAATCGCCGGCCTCCTCATGCAATACCTCACCCCCAATCCCAACGAGCATTCCACCGAGGAAATCATCCGCTCCTATCACGAGCATCAGGGCGACGTTCAGATGCGTCCGTATGTGCCCAAGCTCATCGCCGCAATCGCCACCGTCGGATTGGGCGGCAGCGCTGCTCTCGAAGGCCCGGGCATCTACGCCGGCGGCGGGCTCGGCTCGTGGCTCTGGGCCAAATTGCGTAGAATCGGCCTTGAACCCCGCGACCGCCGCATCATGGTCATCAGCGGAGCGGCGGCCGGCATGTCCGCGGTCTTTCGCGCTCCGCTCACCGGAATCATCTTCGCCCTCGAAATGCCTTATAAAGACGATTTGGCGCACGAAGCCTTGCTGCCCGCCTTGATCGCTTCCGTAACTTCCTTCGCCACGCTTGCGGCGTTCCTCGGCGCTCAGCCCCTCTTCGATTTTGCCAGCGCGCAGACTTACGCCCGCCGCGATTTGCTTTGGTCCGCTCTGCTCGGAGTTCTCTGCGGCCTCTTCGTCATGGCTTTCGACATCACTTTCCGCCGCGTGCGCGAGTTTGCCGTTCGCGCGGCCGTCCCTCATTGGATCAAAATGGCCATCGGCGGCCTTCTGACCGGCGTGTGCGGCTTCGTGTTTCTCTCTTTGTTTCACGGCAACCTGGTGCCGCTGGGCCCGAACTACGAAGCGGTGCGCATGGTGCTGCAGGGCGTGCACAGCTCTCTCGAGCTTTTTGTCTTCGGTCTCTTCAAACTCCTGGCCACTCTCTTTTCCCTCGGCGTCGGAGGCGTCAGCGCCATGTTCGTCCCTCTTTTCCTCACCGGTGGTTCCTTCGGTACCGCCTTCGCGCAGTCAGTCGTCCACTCGCCCTCCGTGGACCTCTACGCCGCCGTCGGCATGGCCGCTCTCATCGCCGCCGGCTACAAAACCCCGCTCACCGCCGTGGTTTTCGTCGCCGAGGCCACCGGCGGTCACGCCTACATCATCCCTGCTCTCATCGGCGCCGCCGTCGCTTACGCCGTCTCCGGCGAAGCCTCCGTTTCCGGCGATCAGCGCCTCCACGAAGGTCTCAAAGCCTCGGAGCTCTCGCGCATCGCGGTTCGCGAAGTCATGCAGAAGCACGTCGTCTCCGCCGACGCCGACGCCCCGCTTCGTCGCTTTGCGGACAGCGTCAGCGCCCAATATCCTCACGCCGTCTATCCCGTCTATCAGAACGACGACATTGTCGGCACCATTTCCGTCAATGCGCTCACCAAACTCTCGCCGCAAAAATGGGAGCAGACGAAAGTCCGCGACATCATGGACCGCCAGGTGGTCGTGGTGACGCCCGAGTCTGATTTGGAGGAAGCTCTGCGTCTCCTGATGGGTCAGAAGGGCCAGCACATGCTGCTCGTAAAGTCCGAATCGGGCAAGCTGGAAGGCGTGCTCACCAAAACAGACGTGCTCTCGGCGCTGGAGACCGGCGTCGTGCACGCCGGCGCAACCGATATTCCCGTGCTGCCGCCCGGCGACAGTTAAGTTTCATTTCGCCGGAAAACTCGGCCGCTGAATCACAACTTTTTGCGAAACGACTTCTGCGTTTTGTTCACGCGGTAGCCCAGCTTTTCATAAAACGCGTGCGCCCCCTCGCGAATCACATTCGAGCGCAGCCCAGCCTCCTGGAATCCTTTCGCGCGGCCCCAATTTTCCGCGTGCTCCATCAGCAACCGCCCGATTCCCTGCGAACGAAACGCTTCGTCAACCACCAAACCGGCAATTTCCATCCGCGCATCGGAACCGACCGTGCGAAACGGAAAAATTTCGATGTACCCGGCCAGTTCCGCCCCGTCGCGTTCCGCAACCAGAATGGCATGCTCCCGCTCCGCGAGAATTTCCGGGAACCGCGCGGCCACTTGCTCCGGCGTCGAAGCGTAGCCGAGCTGCCCGGCCAGCTTTGCAAGCTGCGCCGCATCGGCCGGCTGCGCCGGCCGGATTGTGAACCTCTTCACAGCACGCTCAGACGATTTCACAGTTTCGCCTCATGGCCGTCGTGCGGTCTGCATCCTGAAGTCAAAACAATTTATCGGAATCGAGCAAAATGGTCACCGGTCCGTCGTTCACCAGTTCCACCGACATGTGCGCCTGAAACACGCCTTTCTCCACCTGCACGCCCAGTTCCGCGACCGCGTCCGCAAATTTCTCGTAAAGCTCCTTGCCTTTTTCCGGAGGCGCCGCCTGCGTGAAGCTCGGCCGGCGCCCGCCGCGCGCGTCGCCGTAGAGCGTGAATTGCGAAACCGCCAGCAGCGCGCCGCGCACCTCCAGCAGCGACAGGTTCATTTTTCCTTCGGCGTCATTGAAAATCCGCAGATTCACAATTTTTTCCGCCATCAGTTTCGCGGTTGTGGCGTCGTCCTCCCGCCCGACGGCCAGCAACACCGCAAGCCCCGTCCCAATCTCCCCTGTCACGCCGCCATCCACCATCACGCGCGCCCGCGTCACGCGCTGCACCACCGCTCTCATGCTCCGCCTTTCCGCGAATCCATCTCGCGCAATCAAAAACGATTCATTCTACCCGGCGCCTCATCATTCGCAAATGCCAGGCCCTGAGCGCGACTGAAATTCGGTTTCCAAGTTTGGGGTTACGCGCCTTCCATGCGCAAACCGGCGCATTCTTTCGAAATTCGATTTGCGGGCTTTCGCCGCCGCCGCAACTCTGCTAAAACAGAAATGGCATCCGGGATGGCATCTTGAAACTCGCGCTGATTGGGACGCACGGGGTCGGCAAAACGACCATCGCGTATGAAGTCTGCTCTTTGCTGAAACGCTCCGGCGAAAATGTCGAGCTGGTCAGCGAAGTCGCGCGTCGTTCGCCTTTCCCCGTCAACCTGGCCACCAATCTCGAAGGCCAGCTGTGGATTCTGCACGCGCAAATCGCCGCGGAGCTCGATGCCGCGCGCAAAGCCCCGCACATTGTTTGCGACCGCTCGGTGCTCGACAACTATTGCTACCTCGTCAATAAGTTCGGCCGCCAGCCGCAGCTGGAAACCTGGCTGGCCTGGTGGATGAAAACCTACGATCTGCTCGCCGGCATTGCGCCGCAAGCCGGGCCGATTGCGCCGGACGGTTTTCGCTCCGAAGACCGCGCCTTTCAGCAGCGCATCCATGATTTGCTTTTGGACCTCCTCAACGATCCGCAATTCGCGCATCTGCGCGGCAGCTTGATCTGGCTCGACCGCGCGAATCGCCGTGACTGGGCGGAGCGCATTTTCGCGCTGGCGTTTCCCGTGGCTCGTGCGGCGGATGCCGCGCAAAGCCGCGCGCGTTGAAATTTCCATCGTGAAACTGCAAACCACGCCGTCAGAAAGCGAGCCTGCCGCGCCGAACCAAAATCGCTGGATGACCCGCGGCGTTCTGGGCATCGGTCTGGGCAATCTTTTTTCCGACTGGGGCCATGAAGCCGCCACTTCGCTTTTGCCCGCTCTCCTCTCTTCCATTGGCGCTCCTCCGATTGCTCTGGGAATCATTGAAGGCGTCGCCGATGGACTTTCCAGTTTCGCCAAGCTCGCCGGCGGATGGATCGCCGACCGTCCGGCCTGGCGCAAGCCGGTGGCTTCGAGCGGATGCCTCGTTGTCGCGCTGAGCACCTTTGCTTATTCATTCGCAAATTCATGGCCTTTCGTCTTGCTCCTGCGCGCGATCGGATGGGCCGGCCGAGGCGGCAAAAGCCCTTCGCGTGACGCGCTTCTTGCCGATGCCGTTTCTCCGGAGCATATCGGACGCGCTTTCGGATTCGAGCGCGCCATGGATACTCTCGGCGCCATTGCCGGTCCGCTCATGGCCGTGGCGCTGGTGGCGTCTTTCAGCGTTCGCGCCGCCCTGCGCTGGACGCTTCTTCCGGGCCTTGCGGCCTCGCTGGTTTTTTTTCTCCTGGTCCCTGCGGCTAAATCCGACAAGGCGCGCCGCGCCTTTACATTTTTCGGCAGTTTGAAGCAATTGCCGGCGCAATTTCGCCGCTTTCTCGCGGGCATCTTCGCTCACGGCATCGGCGACTTCGCTCCCACGCTGCTCATTCTGCGCGCCACGCAAATTCTGAAACCGCATTACGGACTGGCGCGCGCCTCGGCTCTGGCCATTTCCCTTTACGTCGTTTACAACGTGGTTTTCGCGGTCATCGCCTTTCCCCTCGGATTGCTTGCGGACCGCATCGGCAAGCGCAAACTTCTGGCCCTCGGCTATCTCTTCTTCGTAGCCATGTGCATCGGCTTCGTTGTGGCTCCGCAAACGCTGCACTGGCTCGCGCTGCTCTTTGCCGTCGGCGGAGTCCATGCTGCCGCGCAGGAGGCGCTGGAGAAATCCGTCGCCGCCGAGCTGGCGCCGTCTGAAATTCGCGGAACCGGATTCGGGGTGCTGGCCACGGTGAACGGCATCGGCGATTTTGCCTCCAGCATCATCGTGGGCGCGCTCTGGACCGCAATTTCTCCGGCCGCGGGATTCCTCTACAGCGCCGTATTTACAGTCGTCGGCGCAGCGCTCGTTTATTTCTGGCGTTGACGCACCATTGGCCCGGCGCCGTGCGCCGCGCGCTTCGGTTTTCGCGACGGTTTTCTGTATGATGTAGGTTTTACGCCGTTTCAAGGAGCAATTGCGAAAATGTCGCGAACGCCGGAGTTTTTTGCGGGCGCCCGTCTGCGCATTGGAATCATCGGCTGCGGATACGTCGGCCTGCCGCTGGCGCTGAGCTTTGCGAGCAAAGGGCACAGCGTCACCGGCTTCGACACGGATCCGGAAAAAGTTCAGAAACTCAACGGCGGCGCATCGTACATCAAGCACATTCCGGCTTCGGAAATTTCCAAGCACGTCGGCAGCAAGCATTTTTGCGCCACCACGGATTTTTCGCAGATCCGCCAAATGGACGCGGCGCTGATTTGCGTGCCGACTCCGCTCGACGAGCGCCGCGAGCCGGATCTCTCCTACGTGGAGAATACCGCGCGCGCCATTGCTCCGCATTTGCAAAGCGAGCAGCTCATCGTGCTGGAAAGCACCACCTATCCGGGAACCACCGAGGAACTGGTGCTGCCCATTCTGGAAGCGGGCGGGCTGCGCTGCCCCGTCCAAAAAGCCGGCGCGGCGGAGCCCCGCACGGATTTTTATCTGGCCTTTTCGCCGGAGCGGGAGGATCCCGGCAACAAGCATTTCGGCCTGGCGCAGATACCAAAAGTCGTGGGCGGGGTGAACGGCGCCAGCGGAAAAGCCGCCGCCAATCTGTACGCGCAAATCGTCGCGCGCGTGGTGCCGGTGAGTTCGACGCGCGCCGCGGAAATGACCAAGCTGCTGGAAAATATTTTTCGCTGCGTGAATATCGCGCTGGTGAACGAACTCAAACTGCTGTGCCAGAGAATGGGCATTGATATCTGGGAGGTGATTGACAGCGCGGCGACCAAACCCTTCGGCTTCATGCCGTTTTATCCCGGGCCGGGACTGGGCGGGCACTGCATTCCGGTGGATCCGTATTACCTTTCCTGGAAGGCGCGCGAATACGATTTCGCCACGCGCTTTATCGAGCTGGCCGGCGAAATCAACACCTCGATGCCGTACCACGTTGTGGATGCGGTGGCCGAAGCGCTGAACGAAAGGCAAAAAAGCATCAAAGGCTCGCGGATACTGGTGCTGGGCGTCGCGTACAAAAAAGACATTGACGACCTGCGCGAATCGCCTTCGCTGAAGCTGATGCAACTGCTGATGGAGCACGGCGCGAAACTGGATTACAACGACCCGTATTTTCCGGTGCTGCACAAAATGCGCCATTACGACTATTCCGGAATGCGCTCGGTGGAAATCACGCCGCAAATGCTGGCTTCGTACGACTGCGTGCTGATCGCCACGGATCACTCCGGCTACGATTACGACGAAATCGTCCGGCACGCGCCGCTGGTGGTGGATTCGCGCAACGCCACGCGCCGGGTGAAGTCCGGGCGGGAAAATATTGTGCAATGCTGAGCGGCGCGCCCGCGGAATGAACGGATGCAAGCCGGCGCCTGCGCGGCGGAAAAGCGGCGCATGATTCGCCGGATAATTTTTTTCGGGGCAAGTCTCGCGGTGTTGGTTCCGGCGGCGGCGCTGCCGGCATGCGCCGGTTCGCGCAGCGTTCTTCGCAAGCCGGGCGCGGCGTACCGGCGCGTCGCGGTGACGTTCGACGATTTGCCGGCGCCGTCGGACGGCGTGGTTTCGTACTCTCCGGCGGCGCTGCGCGCGATGACCGCGCGGTTGCTGGGCGCGCTCGAACGAAACAGGATTCCCGCCATCGGCTTCGTCAATGAAGAGAAACTGCACCGCGGGGAATTTTCGGCGCGCGTGCAACTGCTGAAAATGTGGCTCGATGCCGGATTTTCGCTGGGCAATCATACCTACTCGCACGTGGATATTGATACGACGCCGCTGCCCGCGTACGAAGCGGATTTTCTTCGCGGGGAGCAGGTGACGCAGGCGCTGCTGCGGGCGCGCGGCCTGCGCGAAAAATATTTTCGCTATCCGTTTCTCGACGTGGGCAAAACGCCGGCGACGAAGCGCGCGTTTGAAAAGTTTCTGGCCGCGCACGGCTACCATGTGGCTCCGGTGACCATTGACAACGAGGAGTACATGTTTGCCGCGGTTTATGCGCACGCCGTGAGTACCGGCGACACCGTGCTCGCCGAGCGCGTGGTCCGCTCCTTTCTCAAGTACATGAACGACGTTTTCGCGTATTTCGAATCGGCGTCGCGCGAACTGCTCGGCTACGAGCCGGCGCAGGTGCTGCTGCTGCACGCCGATTTGCTGGACACGGATGAAATGAACGCGCTGGCGCGACTGATGCGCGCGCGAGCCTATCATTTCGTTTCGCTCGACGCCGCGCTGCGCGACCCGGCGTACCGCCAGCCGGACAACTATGTGGACGGCGGAGGGGTTTCGTGGATCGAGCACTGGGCGGACACACAGCACAAATCTCTTCCGAGCGGCCCCGACGTGCCGAAGTACATTCAGGAGATCTACACGAAAGATTCGCTGTAAAGCCGCCTGATGCGATTGATCTGCCCAGAAAATTCAGTGGTGGAGTCTGTTTTTTTCTCCTTTCGGCGCGAGCGGGAAGCGGCGCGCGGCGGGCGAAGATAAGGTCATAAGTTGTGGCGATTAGAAATGTCTTCGGGTGATTGTTTTCTGTGACTTACGGGAGGTTCTAATTTTTCATAGGTGTGGCGATTAGGATGGAGGAGGGGGGAAGTTTGAAGCTCGGGGCCGGGAAAAGATGAGCTTGCGGGCGGGACGGCGGGAGCGGACGGAATGGCAGGGGCGGGTTGGCCGGCAGACTGAGAATCGAGGCTGCCGGCTGGGGCGGGGGAAGTGAGGGCCTCGGGAAGAACGTGCGAATGCGGCGGGGAGGGTTGCGGAGAGTTTGCCGGAGCAGGGATATCGGCGGAAGCGAGCGGATTGGGAGAAGAGAGCGGCGGCGCGGTGAGGACGATGTGGGTGGTGGGAGGCTCGGTCCATTTTGTAGCGCCGGTGAGACAGGCGAGAGTGCGGACGGCGCGGAGGACGGCGAAGGCGGAGGGTTTTTCGATGTAGTCCACTTCTTCGAGGACTTTTTCGACGACGGTGCAGAGGTTTTCGCGGCGGAGTTGAAGGATGCCGACGGCGCGAGCGTGGCGATAGATGGCGGAGTAGTCCAAGTCGTAGTCTTCGGCGATGCGTGCGGGATGGCGCCATTCGATGAAATCGGCTTCGATGGCGTCGCGCTCGGGATGATGGCAGATGCGGCACTTGCGGGCGTGACGCTCCAGAGGGGAGCCGGGCTCAGTCGTGGCGAAGGCTTTCGGGGAGCGCGGTTTTCGAGAGGGGGGAGTTTTGCGTGTGCGAGATTTGCGAGTTTTTCGAGCGGCACGCTGGTTGGGGTTTGCGGGAGACGGAAGCGGCGTGAAGGGAAAATTCGGCGAAGCGTCGCCAAGATGGGTTTGGGAAGCGCCTGCTGCCTCAGGGTAGACCGGGAAGGTGGATTGGAGGAAATCGTTAAAATGAGACTGGAGATCGGAGATTTGATTTTCAGGTTCGGGGGAATGCGTGGGGCGGTGTTCGGACATGGCGGGTTTCTCCTGTGAGATTTGAGTTGAAGTTTGAGGCTGAATCCGGGGCGGTTGATTGCCGGGTTGTTGGTTGATGGGTGAAGTTGCGGGAGGAATTTGCGCGGCGGCGGCGGCGCGCTCGGCTTCGAGTTTGGCGCGGGTGGCGGCGAGCCGTGCTTCGTCCTGACGAGCGCGCTCGATGAGCTCGGGCGTGAGGTCGAGAGGTTTGCGGAACGGATAGCGGGGGCCTCTGCGAAACGGGTAACGCGGCATGGTGGAACCTCCTGAAGATTGAATTGGGGGGCCGAAATTCGCGGAACTGCGGTACAGCGCGGAGCTGGGAACGGCGGAGTTTGAATTATGCGGATTGCGTTGCGGTCGAGAAATTCAAACTGACCGGCCAGCGAGGGGCCGGGGAACAACTGAGCGCCGAAGATGGGAGGATGGGGGCCGCTCCGGCGACGGCCAAGAGTTACTGCACTGAAAATTGTTTACCATGACAGAAAGCAGAAGGCAAGAGAAAAACGGCGGGCGGCCGGGCGCGTAAGCGAAGCGCAGGCGGGGCGAATCCTGCCAAGCGGGATCCGGCAGGCAATGCAGTTTTACCGGCGGCAGCGTGGCGAAGCGAAGGCGCGGAACCATTTGCCGCGGAGCGGCGCATGAAACGGGCGGGGAGAAAGCCCCGAGGGGATTGCGGTGATTGCGGCTGGATGTACGGTAAGCACCCGAAACCGCGGAGGAACGGCGGAGGCTAAAATGTAAGCACAAAGCGCAAATGCCCTGCTCATTTGCGAAAAAAATCGGAGATGGGGAGGGCCAGGAATGTTCACTGCGGGACGGGAAGTTCGGCTCGAGACGAGAGCGCTGGTGATTTTGTCCGCCGGTTCCTTCCTGCTTTTCGGAATGGGCGGGAACAGCGGCGGGGCGAGGAGAGCCGATGCGCGGAGGGCCAACCCGGCTTCGAATCTGCGGGCGTTAGTCGAGCAAATGGTGAACAACGAGATTCGGGCGCAAAACGAGGATGCGAAGCACTGGCGATTTTGCAAGACGACCGTGAAGGGCGGCGTGAGCAAAACGTGGAACGTGGTGGAAACAAAAGACGGAGAAGTCAAGCGGCTGGTGGCGATTAACGGGCGTCCTTTGAGCGCGGAGGAGCAGCGGGCCGAGGAGGAGCGGATGCAGAAGTTCCTGAGCAGCCCGGAGGAGCAGGCGAAAGAAAGAGAATCGGCGGCGAAGGATTATCAGAAAGAGCAGGAGCTGATGAAAGCGCTGCCGGAGGCGTTTCTTTACACGTATGCGGGGAGGCGAGGGGATCTGGAGCGAATTCGATTCCGAGCCAACCCGCAGTTTCATCCGGCAACGCGCGACGAGGAGGTGCTCCCGCACGTGGGCGGGGTGATGGTGATTGATGTGAAGAGCAAACGGCTGGTGGAATTTCGGGGCGATTTGACGAGCGGAGTGAAATTCGGCTACGGAGTGCTGGGATATTTGAACAAGGGAGGCACGTTTGACGTCCGGCAGCAAGACGTGGCCGGAGACCACTGGGACGTGACGCTGCTGGAGATGAACATCACGGGCAAGGCGCTTCTGTTCAAGAGCATTGCGATTCAGGAGAAGATCCTGGAGGGCGGGTATCGGCGCGTTTCCGACAATCTGACGCTGCAACAGGCGGCGAACCTGCTGAAGGGGAGGGCCAGCCAGGAGGCTTTCGGCGGGCGAGATGGCTGCTGCGGCGATGCGCGAGGGCAAGGATGGATGGGCAGCGGCGCCGGCGGGAATGCGAATTGAGCGGATGCGGCGCCGGCAGCGAGGCCGGGCGCGGCGCGAATCCTCAGACAGTTCGGACAGGAGAGAGACGACGCGTCAGTTCGGCGCGGCCGCGGAAGGACGCGCCGCGGGCGCGGATGCGGCTGCCGAATTCGGCGGAACAACAGAAGGCGGGCCGAAGCGGCCGGCGAGCCAGGCTCTGGCTTCCTGCGGATGGTAATTGAACGGGCCGAGGCCGCCGCGATAGACCACTTTTCCGGATTCATCAATGATGTAGATACGCTCGGGCCATGCACCGTAGGTGCGGTCGGCGAAATTGTTCATGGGATCGACGAGCAGAGGAATGGGGAAGTGGAAGCGTTTGACGAAATCGTTGGCGATGGCCAGGCGCTGAGACATGGTGGTGGGCTGCGGATAGCAGATGTCCTGGGCGACGTTGGATTTCATCTGCCATTCGTCCTGCGGATGGGCTTCGCGAATATAGACGGTGAGGAAAGCGGCGCGATCTTTGTAATCATTGTAAATCTTGACGAGATTCCCGATCTCGCGGCGAAAGGGCGGTCAAGTGTAGCTGCCGAAAATGAGGACCAGGGGGCGCTTGCCGATGAAGTCGTGGAGATAGAAGGAAGTTTTGCCGTCGAGGGAGACGAGGCGGGCGTCGGGAGCGCGGTCGCCGAGGCGCACGCTGCCTTCACGCCAGTGGGGCAGGGCATAACGGAGAAAATCGTAAACGTCGCGCGGGCCGCCCATGAAATGAGCGAGGACGAAATAGCCGGCGAGAAGCACGATAAGCAGCGAAGCGGCGACCCATTTTCCGATGGTTCTCAGGCGAATGACGATTCTCCCCGGAGCAACAGGCGGCTGATTTTTCGCGTCGCGAGCCGCAGGGGCCGGTTCGAAACGCGGCACAACTCTAAAGCGAGGCTCGCGCGGCGTCAAGAGGCGCGACAGGCGGGTCGGTTTGGGTTTTGCATCGTTGTGTCGCGATGCAAAAGATAGGGAAACGGACCGGCCCGTGGCGACGTTTCCAGGGCATATTCCGCGCTCATTTCTGCGCCTGCAACAGGTGCGATGAAATGCCGATGATGGGGATGTTCCGGCCGCGCATCATGCGATTGAGACCGGCGAGGTCGGTGGAGAGAATGGATTTCCACTGAGCGGTCAAATCGTTCACCTGCTTGAGATAAAGCTGATACATCGAGTAATCCTGGACGGGCGGAGCGGAATCGGCGCTGTCCACGCCATTGAGGAGGTAGCCGATTTTGCTGTTCAGCTCGATGGGGTAATTGAGCATGTCTTCGCTGGCGGAGGCTTTGGACTGAATGAGGGAGCCTTCGACGGCGAGCATTTTTTTCTGGACAGCCTGGGCGGCATCGAGAATGGATTTGTTCCGGGGGTCGGCGGCGAGGCGCTTTTGAAGAGCGTCAAGCTGAGCGGAGACGTCGCGGATTTGCAGGACGTCAACGTGGTCCTGATTCATGAGCGCGGCGAGTTTGGAGACCAGGTCGAACTGTTTGGCGAGGTCGGCGGGCGTGGCTTTGACGCGCGGATCAGGAACGATCTGAATGGGCGCGGTATAGGATTGGCCGGCGACGGTGAGACGGGCCTGATAGCGGCCGGAAAGAGCGAGCGGGCCAATGGGGCCGCCTTCGTCGTAGATGGCGCAGGGGACGGGAATGGGTTTGCGATAGCGCATGTCCCAGACAAAGCGATTGAGGCCGGCGTTGTCAGGAAGAGCGCCATGCGAAGGAGGAGTGAGGGGGGAATCCGGATGACAGACGGGCTGCGGCTTGGGGACGCTGGAGAAACGGCGAATGACGTTGCCGTTGGCGTCGAGAATGTCGAGAGAAATGGGGTCTTTGGGCTTCGAGGCGAGGGAGTAATCAATGATGACGCCGTCGGGAGGGTTCATACCGACGCCGGCGATGCCACGGAAGAAAAAGCGAGGGCCGCGGAAACGGACGGCGGGTGCGGGTTGGTAGAGATGAACGGGAGCGGCGAGAGTCTCGGGGGTCATCTGGCGAAGAGTGGAAATGTCGTCGAGAGACCAGAAAGCGCGGCCGTGAGTGGCGATGATGAGGTCGTCGCCGTGAATGGTTAAGTCGCGGACGGGAACGGCGGGAAGGTTCATTTTGAGAGGCTGCCACAAGGCGCCGTCATTGAAAGAGACGTAGACGCCGCGTTCGGTTCCGGCGAAGAGGAGGCCGGGCTTTTTGGGATCTTCGCGAACGGCGCGGACGAAGGCGCCGACGGGAATGCCGTTGGTGATGAGGGTCCAGGTTTTGCCGTAATCGGTGGTTTTGTAGGCGTAGGGGCGGAGGTCGTCGTTTTTGAAGTTGTCCACGGCGGCGTAGGCCGTGCCGGGCTGCTCGGGAGAAGGATCGATGAGGGAAACTTTGCTCCAATCGGGAATGCCTTTGGGGGTGACGTTTTGCCAGTGCTTGCCGTCGTCGAGAGTGATCCAGATGAGGCCGTCGTCGGTGCCGCACCAGATGACGCCGGCTTTGACGGGAGATTCGGCGACGGTATAGATGAGGTCGTAGTATTCGGCGCTGGCCTGGTCTTTTGCGACGGGACCGCCGGAGGGGCCCTGCTTGGATTTGTCGTTGCGGCTGAGGTCAGGGCTGATGACGGTCCAGCTCTGGCCGCGGTCAGTGGATTTGAAAAGGACCTGCGCGGCGAAGTAAAGGATGTTTGGATTTTCGGGCGAAAGGGCAATGGGCATGGTCCAGGTGAAGCGATATTTCTGTTCGGAGGCGGGACGGCCGTCGGGGTCGTCGGGCCAGGGAGAAATGAGGAGGGATTGTTCGGTGCGTTTATCGAAGCGGGTGAGGATGCCGAAATAGGTGCCACCGTAGACGATGTTGGGATTGGCGGGGTCGGGGACGATGTAACCGCTTTCGCCGCCGCCGACGCCGTACCAATCCTGACGGCCGATGTAGCCGTGAGCAGTGCGGCTGGCGATGGCGACGCTGGAGAGATCCTGCTGGGCGCCGTAGATGTAGTAGGGGAAACGATTGTCGGTGGCGACGTGATAGAACTGGCCGGTGGGCTGATTGTCTTCGGTGCTCCAGGTTTCCGCGTCGTCGGTGGAGACGGTCGCGCCGCCGTCGTTGCCGACAATCATGCGGCGGGGATCGGTGGGGTCGATCCACATATCGTGGTTATCGCCGTGCGGGACGCGGACGCGGGAGATGAGATGGCCGCCGTCGGTGGATTTGTACATGCCGACGTCGAGAATGTAGATGGTGTCGGTATTTTTCGGGTCGGCGTAGATGTGAATGAAATACCAACCGCGCTGAAGGAGACGATGGTCGCCGTTGACGAAATGCCAACTGCGGCCGGAGTCGTCGCTGACGTAGAGGCCGCTCTTGTCGTTGGTGGCTTCGAGCAAGGCGTAAACGCGGCGGCCATTGGCGGCAGCGGCGAGGCCGATTTTGCCGAGAACGCCGGCAGGGAGGCCGTGGCCGGAGAGGTGCGTCCAGGTTTTGCCTTCATCGGTGGATTTGTAGATGCCGCTGCCGGGGCCGCCGCCGGTGAAAGTCCAGGGGCGGCGAACTTCCTGATATAAAGCGGCGTAGACGATGCGGGGATTTTTGGGGTCGAAGACGAGGTCGGTGGCGCCGGTTTTTTCGTCTTTGTAGAGGACCTTGGTCCAGGTTTTGCCGCCGTCGGTGGAGCGGAAGACGCCGCGCTCGGCATTGGGGCCGAAGGCGTGGCCAATGGCGGCGACGAGGACGACGTCAGGATTGCGCGGGTCGACGAGAATTGCGGCGATCTGACGCGTATCGGTGAGGCCGATGTGCGTCCAGGTTTTGCCGGCGTCGGTGGATTTGTACATGCCGTCGCCGTACGTGATGTCTTCGCGAAGGCAAGGCTCGCCGGTGCCGACGTAAATGATATTGGGGTCGGAAGGAGCGACGGCGACGGCGCCGATGGCCTGGGTTGGTTCGCGATCGAAAAGCGGCCGCCAACTGAGGCCGGCATCAGTGGTTTTCCAGACGCCTCCCGCGACCGAGCCGAAATAAAAAGTGTTGGTGCCGGGTACGCCGACGACGGCTTCGGTGCGTCCGCCGCGAAAGGGGCCGATGAGGCGCCATTGCAATCCGGCGAGAGAATCTTTTTGGAGCTGCTGAGCGGATGCGGGGCTGAGCGCGAGAAAAATCGCGGCGATGAGCAAGGAAAAAAGCGAACAGAGCACAACCGAGCCGGGATTACGCAGTGACATGATTCCTCCAATTAGGAAAAGAGGAGATTCTACAACCGGAGTCAAGCGAAACGGCGGAAAAACGGCGAGAAAGCGCGTCTACGGCGGCTGCGCTTTCGGAGCGCGAAGCGTTTTAGGACTTGCCGGAGGGAAGAAGGGAGAGTTGCTGAGTGGCCTGGTCGGCGGCGGTGGTGTCCGGGTAGTCTCTTTTGATTTGCTGATAGAGGCGCACGGCCTGCGCCGGATCGGACTGCTGGTAATGCGCGGCGAGAGCAAGGAGGACAATGGGTTTGGGAACGAGGACGGAGGAATTCTGCAAGAGCTGGTTATAAAGCTGGACGGCTTGCTGGGGCTTGCCGGTCTGGTCATAAATCTGGGCGAGTTCGAATTTGGCCATGGAAGCGAAGTCGCGATTGGAACTTTTCTCCAGCGTAGTGAGCGTGGTAATTGCCTGAACGTTTTGGCCCAGATGCGTTTCACAGAGAGCTTCGTAATACAGGGCGAGCTGGCCGGGGCGGGTTTGCGGATACTGGCCGGCGACGGACTGGAATTTGGCAAGGGCGGCCTGATATTTTTGCGCGTCGTTGGAATACGTGGTGACGTTGGGTTGCGGGGGCTGGCCGGCGGCGACGACGGGCGCGGAGTAAATCCGCATCGCGTCGTTGAATGCCGCTTCGGCCTTTACGGTTTGGCGCTGGGCATAAAAGCGCCATCCGAAAATTCCGCCGGCGACGACGAGGACGGCGATGACGACGTAGACGACGGTCATTTTATGGGCGAGGACGGCTTCGGCGCTGTGGGAGAGCAGATCCTGGACCTGATTGGTTTTCAGTTCCTGACGGGAGATATGCTTCGCTTGTTTAACGGCCACGGTTTCACATCCCAGAAAAGATTCGGAAAGCCAATGTTAACACAGAACACACCAAGACTCCGGCGCGCTGGTCCAGAATTCGAGCGAGGATTTTCTGTGAATAACGCCTATCCGGAGCGCCCCTAGACCGCGGTGACGCTCTCCGCCTGCAAGCCTTTTGGTCCTTGCTTGACTTCGAATTCGACGAGCTGGCCTTCGTTCAGCGATTTATAGCCGTCCATCTGAATGGCCGAAAAATGGACGAAAACATCTTCGCCCGATTGTCTCTGAATAAAGCCGTAGCCCTTAGCCGCATTAAACCATTTCACCACACCCTGTTCTCGTGCCAAATCTGTACACCCCTTTACGTTGAGATACCGGCGTGTTGCGTTCTCGCGCGAGTCGCGCCACCCGATGCGCGATGCTCGAGCGGGAACGCCGCCTAGCGGCGGCGATTCTACTCATAAACGACGGGCCGTGTCCAGCGAATGTACTCGTCCACATGATTAGTGACACTCGGCCTTTCGAGAATGAGAGTTCCAGTGAGAGAGAAATTCGAGCGGCGTGCGATAGCCGAGAGCCTGGTGCGGGCGCACGGTGTTGTAAATCCGTTCCC